>Ga0153992_100024_pt1 | contig 45671 bp, 42 predicted proteins | sample TSNC076MetaG_FD_104683 | JGI IMG/M metagenome (GOLD analysis project Ga0153992, IMG submission 104683) | Attine ant fungus gardens microbial communities from North Carolina, USA - TSNC076 MetaG | ecosystem: Host-associated > Fungi > Mycelium > Unclassified | place: USA: North Carolina, Lumber... | reverse complement strand
GGGCGGACGGACGGACGGGCGGCCGGCCGACCGGGAGGCGCGTGGCGGGGCCGCCCCGCGCCTCCAGGCCGTCAGCGGTGACCGACGATCGACGGGACCGGCATGTGGTGCCGCATCCGGACCGCCAGGTGGAGGCCGCCCCGGCGCGCGAGGACCAGCCCGACGACGGCCGCGGCCGCGGCCGGGACGCCCCCGGCGACGACCATGCCGACGTGGGCCCCGAAGTGGTCGACGATCTGCCCCATGAGCGGGCCGCCGATCGCCTGGCCGCCGAGCAGCACGAGGACGTAGAGGGACATCACGCGCCCGCGGATCGCCACGTTCGAGGAGAGCTGCACGAGCGAGTTCGACGCGGTCTGGAACAGCAGCTGGGACATCCCGACGGCGACGAGTGCGACGGTGAAGGGCGCGATGACGGGGATCGAGCCGGTGGCCACGAGCAGGATCCCGGTCCAGAACACGCCGCCGACGATCGTGCGGAGCCGGACGGTCGCGCGCCGTGTGGAGAGCAGCGCGCCGGCGAGGGCGCCGATCGCGACTGCCGAGTTGAACACCCCGTAGCCACCCGCGCCGACGTCGTAGACCTGCGACGCGAAGGCCGACAGGAGCACCGGCATCGTCAGCGCGAAGACCGAGAAGAACGCCACGAGGACGACCGGCACGATGATGGTCGGTTTCCGGACGGCGTAGCGGAGGCCCTCGACGAGCTGCCCCTTGCCGCGCGGCGCCGGTGGGGTGCGGTGCAGCTCGGAGACCTTCAGGAAGCCGAGGGTCACGACGACGGCCACGCAGGCGATCGCGTTCACGCCGAAGGACCACCCCGCGCCGACCGCCACGAGCAGGGCGCCGGAGAGTGCCGGGCCGATCATGCCGCCGAGCTGGAACACCGACGAGTTCACGCTGATGGCGTTCCGGAGGTGTTCGTGGCCGACGATCTCGGTGACGAACACCTGCCGGGCCGGGTTGTCGATCACCGTCACCATGCCGACGAGGAACGCGATCGCCCAGATGTGCCACGCCTGCACGACCCCGGTCAGGGTGAGCACCGCGAGCAGCGCGGAGAGGACCGCGAACGAGCCCTGCGTGATCATCATCAGCGCGCGCTTCGAGAACCGGTCGACGAGCACGCCGCCGAGGAGTCCGAAGAAGAGCATCGGCGCGAACTGGCACGCGACCGTGATGCCGACCTGTGCGACCGAGCCGGTCAGCTGCAGGACGAGCCAGTCCTGCGCGATCCGCTGCATCCAGCCCGCGGTCATGGCCACGAGGTTCGTCGCGGTGAAGAGCCGGAAGTTCGGCACGGACAGGGCGATGAGGGTGTGGCGCCAGGGCGGCCTGGTGGCCTGGATCGGGAGGGGTTCGGTGGGCGGGGGGAGGGTCGTCGATGACGCACTCACGGTGGGGGATCTCCGGACGTCGGCTGCGGAACTGGTACCCCTCCGAAACTACGTGCTCCGGTGTCATTCGATACCCCTATGGTGGCTATCAGTCCATTGCGATGTCGAATGAACGGGGTGCGCCGTGCTCGATCCGGTCCTGCTGCAGACCTTCCTCGCGGTCGCCGAGACCGGGAGCTTCACCCAGGCCGGGGCGCGCCTCGGGATCAGCCAGCCGACGGTGTCCCAGCACGTGCGGCGGCTCGAGACGGCGGTGTCCCGGACCCTCGTCGCACGGGACACCCGGGGCGTGGCGCTCACCGACAACGGCGACGCGATGGCCGGGTTCGCGCGGACGATCCTCGCCGCGCACGCCACCGCGGACGCCTACTTCTCGGGAGCGGCGACCCGTGGCCGACTGCGGTTCGGCGCGGCGGACGACCTCGCGATCACGCAGTTGCCGCGGATCCTGCGGGACTTCCGGCGGCTGCACCCCCAGGTGAACCTCGAGCTGACGGTGAACCAGTCCGGTCCGCTGCTCCGTCGCGTGCACGCCGGGCAGCTCGACCTCGTGTTCATCAAGCAGACCGCGGGGGAGTCTGCCGAGGGGACCCGGGTCGCCACCGACCAGATGGTGTGGATGGCGCAGGACGGCATCGCGCTCGAGCCCGGCGAGCCGGTGCCGCTCATCGCGTACCAGGCGCCGAGCATCAGCCGGCAGATGGCGATCGACGCCCTCGAGGCCGCTGGTCGCACCTGGCGGATCACCTGCAACACGCGGGACGTGAACGGGGTGCTCGCGGCGGTGCGCGCGGGCATCGGGGTCGCGGTGTTCCCGCACTCGCTCATCCCGGCCGACCTGGTGAAGGTGTCGCAACGGCTCGGGCTGCCGGACCTCCCCGCCGTCGACTACGTCCTCATCGCCAACCCGACCGTGCAGCGGGAACCGATCGACGCCCTGACGAACGCCATCCTGTCCCGTGGGGTCGTCCGGGCGGTGTGAGGCGCGGCGTCGCCATCGCTCCGGCGTGCACCGCGAGCGCGCGCGGCTAAGGGGCGAGCGTCGGGGTCGTGCCCGTGCTCGTCAGATCGGGGAGCGTCACGCCCGCCATCGGCAGCACCGCCGACGCGACCGCCCAGAGCAGGACGAGCGTGCCGATCCCGCCGAGCACGGCACCGAGGAGCGCGATCGGCCGCTGCCACGTGGCCGCCCGGTTCCGCAGCGTGACGATCGACACCACGAGCGCGAGCACGCCGAGCAGCAGCCCGACGCCGTGCACGGTCGCGGGCGCGAGGAACCACCACGCGGCGAGACCGAGCGTCGCCAGACCCGCGACGGCGCCCAGGACGGCACCCGGGGTGGCTCTGACGAGCGGCCCACGGGTGGCTGCGGCATCGGCCTGGAGGCGCGGCTCGCCCGGCTCGGACGCGGTCGCCTCGGCGGGTGGTGCGGTGGTCGCGGGCGGTGCGGCGTCCGACCGGGTCGCGCTGTCCGACCGGGTCGCGCTGTCCGACCGGGTCGCGATCGGTGCCGCCGCGGGCGCGGAGACGGGCGGCGGTGCGATCACCGCGTCGAACGAGCGCGTGGGCGTCGGTGCGGGGGCGGGCAGCGGTGCCTGCTGCCGGGCGAACCGGGCGGGGGTGCGGTAGCCGATCGGTCCGACGGGTTCGGGTTCGGTGCCCTCGACGACGACGTGCTCGAGACCGGGCACCGAGAACCGCGGCTGGCCGACGACGGGGACCGCGGGCGTCGGGGCGGCGACGGGAGCGGGGGGAGCGGGGGGAGCGGCGTCGACCGGGGACACCGGTGCCGGGGCGACGGCGGTGCGGAACGGGACCGTGTCCACCGCGGGGGAGGTCGGAGCGGGCGGGAGCAGGTGCTCCTCCGGCGGGAAGTCCGGGACCACGAGGTCGTCCGGCGCGGGGACCGCGGCGGTGCCCTCGGCGGCGGCGGCGGTGGTGGTGGGTTCGACCGGTGCGGAGCCGACCGACCCGGGAAGGGGCGTCGACGCGGCGGGGGTGGGGAGCGCCTCCAGGCCGGGGTCCTCGGGCGGGGCGGTGACCCAGGCCGGGACCGCGCGCCGCGGTCGCTCGTCGTCCGGCATGCGATGCGATGCCACAGCGGCTCCCTCCGTAGGCTGATCCATCGTCAGTTCTAACGGCTCGGCGCGCGTCCGTCGCAGCCCCAGTTCCGGGGTCGCCGGTACGGTCGACGCATGACCGGAATCGAACACCGTCCGCTCGGGCCGTCAGGGCTCGTCGTCTCCACCGTCGGGATCGGCTGCAACAACTTCGGCCGACCCGGGACGCTGACCGAGTCGCAGGAGGGGACGGACGCCGTCGTCCACGCCGCCCTCGACGCGGGCGTCACCCTCTTCGACACGGCGGACGTCTACGGCGGTCGGCCCGGGCTCTCCGAGGAGCTCCTCGGCAAGTCGATCGCCGGGCGTCGCGACGAGGTCGTCCTCGCGACGAAGTTCGGCATGGACATGCAGGGCGCGAACGGTCCGGACTGGGGCGTCCGCGGCTCCCGGCGGTACGTGCGGCTCGCCGTCGAGGCGTCGCTCACGCGCCTCGGGACGGACTGGATCGACCTCTACCAGATGCACGGACCGGACGACGTGACCTCGATCGAGGAGACCCTGTCCGTGCTCGACGACCTCGTCCGCGAGGGCAAGATCCGCTACATCGGCCACTCGAACTTCGCCGGGTGGCAGATCGCCGAGGCCGAGCTCACCGCCTCGATCGCCGGCACCACGGCGTTCGTGTCCGCGCAGAACGAGTACAGCCCGCTCGCCCGCTCGGTGGAGGACGAGGTCCTGCCCGCCGTGCGCGCCTACGCGCTCGGGTTCCTGCCCTACTTCCCGCTGTACAACGGGCTGCTCACCGGGAAGTACACGCGGGCCGGCGGCCCCGAGGATGGTCGGCTCACGCGGATCAAGCCGAAGGTGCTCGAGGACGCGCCGTGGGCGATCGTGGAGGAGTTCCAGCGGTTCTGCGACGAGCGCGGGGTCACGATGCTGCAGGCGACGTTCGCGTGGCTGTTGGCGCAGCCGGGGCTGACGAGCGTCATCGCGGGGGCGACGAAGCCGGAGCAGATCCGGCAGAACGCCGAGGCCGGGACGGCGTGGCAGCCGTCGGAGGACGACCTGGCCGAGATGACGGTGATCTTCGACGGGGCGTGAGCCGGCGGCTGCCGCCGCTGCCGGTCGCTGCCGGCCGCTGCCGGTCGCTGCCGGCCGCTGCCGCGAGACTCGGCCTGAGCGACGGGTCTCGCGGCGCCGGGCGCGAGAAGTGTCGCGGAGGCCGAGTCTCGGGCCGCCGAGCGCGCTACTGGGCGGAGCGCTCGGCCCGGGCGAGTGCCGCGCGCAGCTCGTCCGCGGTCAGGCGCGGGCCGTAGCCGGGGGTGTCCCGCTGGATGCGCCAGCCCTCGGCGAGGGGCCCGGCGTCCACGACGTCGAACCCGAACTGGTCGATGAGGTCCGCGACCACGGTCTTCGCGTCGGCGTCGTCGCCGGCCACCACGAGGGCGCGTCGGTCCGGGGTGCCCGCCGGGCTCGCGTGCCCGGTGAGGTCGGCCGCGCCGATGTGGTTGAAGGCCTTCACGACACGGGCGCCGGGCAGGTGGTCCTGCAGCAGCTCGGCCGTCGTCGTGGTCTCGTCGTCGAGGGCCGCGATGTGCCCGTCGCGCTGCGGGTAGTAGTTGTTCGTGTCGATCACGACCTTGCCGACGAGCGGTTCGACGGGGATGGTCTCGATCGCGGCGAGCGGGGTCGTCACGACGACGACCTCGCCGGCAGCCGCAGCCTCGTCGCGGGTCGCCGCGCGAGCGCCGTCGCCGAGTTCCGCGACGAGGTCCGTCAGGGTCTCCGGGCCGCGGGAGTTCGCGATCACCACCTGGTGACCGTGCTGCACCGCGAGCCGTGCGAGTTGGGATCCGATGTTGCCTGCGCCGATGATGCCGATCGTTGTCATGCGAGCATCCAACGCCGACCGGTCCCACGCATTCCCCGGCTGCCGTCACGCGGGGTCGCACGGGTGCATGATGGCGGCATGGACCACGAGTTCCGCGACGAAGCCGACCAGGACCGCTACGCGATGTACGTCGGCGGCGAACTCGTGAGCGTCCTCGACTACCGCGAGAACGGCGACGCGATCGCGTTCCCGCACACCTACACGGTGCCGAAGCACCGCGGGCACGGGTACGCCGCCGACCTCGTCGACTTCGCGGTCGCCGACGTCGAGGCGAACTCGACGAAGCGCATCGTCCCGATGTGCTGGTTCGTCGGCAAGTGGTTCGACGAACACCCCGAGAAGGCCGACCTGCTCAGCCGCGGCGCAGCGGACTGAACCGAACCGGAGGGCACAGCCCATGCCGACCATCACCCCGTTCCTCTGGTACGACGACCAGGCGCAGGAGGCTGCCGAGTACTACGTCGCACTGTTCCCCGACAGCAGCATCGACAGTGTGAGCCGGACGCCGGACGGGAAGACCCTCGTCGTGGAGTTCACGCTGCTCGGTGCCCCCTACCGGGCGATGAACGGCGGCCCGGGCCACGAGCACACCGACGCGGTGTCGTTCCAGGTCGACGTCGACGACCAGGACGAGCTCGACCGCATCTGGGACGCCCTGCTCGCGGACGGCGGTCGACCGTCGATGTGCGGCTGGCTCTTCGACCGCTGGGGTGTCGCGTGGCAGGTGACGCCGTCGATGATGGGCGAGCTGATGACCGGCTCGGGCGACCCCGAGGCGAACGCCCGCGTGTTCCAGGCGATGATGCAGATGCAGAAGCTCGACATCCCGGCGCTGCAGGCCGCGGCCGCCGGGCGCTGACCGGCCCCGACCGACCCGCCGGTATGGTGGGGGACCGAACACCGCCGGTTCGGTCCTGCCACGAACCGGCACCGACAGGCTGGAACCTCCTGATGAACGACCCGAAGCCCGACGTCCGCAACAGCGACATCGGGCGTGCCTACACGGAGCTCGCACGCATCACCCGCCGGGCGAGCATCCGGGCCCGTGGGTCGGAGTCGATCCTGAGCGTCGTCGACCAGTCACTCGTCGACTTCGTCGTGCAGCACCCCGGGTGCATGGCCATCGACATCGCGCGGTACCTGCGGCTCAACCGGTCGACGATCTCCCGTCAGCTGTCCGGACTCCTCGCCGCCGGGCTGGTCCGGACGAGCGACGGCGGCACCGGCAACGCGAAGCCGCTGCACGTCACCGACGCCGGCCGTGCCGCGCTCGACCGGTCCGTCCAGCTGCACCGTGACGCGCTCGACGAACGGCTCGCGAACTGGTCGGACGACGACATCGCCCTGCTCGCCGGACTCCTCGAACGCCTCGGTGCCGCGGACGAGGCGGGGCTCCCGATGCCCGGGCACACCGCGCCGTGACGACCTCGTTCGTCCTGCTCTCCGACACCCACCTGCCGAAGCGGGCGAAGGACCTGCCCGGGCCGCTGTGGTCCGACATCGACGACGCCGACCTCGTGGTGCACGCCGGCGACTGGGTGGACCTCGCGACGCTCGACGCCGTGCGGGCCCGGTCCCGCCGGTTCGAAGGCGTCCGTGGGAACAACGACGGCCCCGAGTTCGACGACCGCCTGCCGCTGGTCGCCCGGTTCGCCGTGGAGGACCTCCGCTTCGCCCTCGTCCACGAGACCGGCGCGTCGACGGGTCGGGAGCGGCGCATGAGCGCGGAGTACCCCGACGCCGACGTGCTCGTCTTCGGCCACTCGCACATCCCGTGGGACACCGCCGCGCCGTCCGGGCTCCGGCTGCTGAACCCCGGCTCGCCGACCGATCGTCGCCGGCAGCCGGACCACACCTGGATGCGCGGGACGGTCGACGGCCGCGCGCTCACGGTCGAGCTGGTGCGCCTGCCGCCGACGGCACGCTGACGGTCACACCCCGGCTCGCCCGTCGCCGGAGCGACAGATCACCGGGAACGTTCGGCGTGATGGTGTCGCCCCGGCAGGTGGGACGGCGCGGCCGGACGGGGAACTGTCGCTCTCGCGCGGGCGGCGGTCGTGCGGGCCGGGAGGGAGGCGCGGTCAGGCCGGGACCGGGAGCGGCATCCGGAAGAACGCCAGCTCCCACTCGGTCGAGCGGCGGAAGGCCCGGGCCATCGCGCCCCGTTCCGCGGGCGTCGCGGCGACCGCGAGCCGCTCGACCCGCTCCGTCGCCGCGGCCGAGGCCCCGGCGAACCCGGGGTCGCCGTACGCCCCGATCCAGTCCGCGAACGGGTGCCCGTCGGGGGCGGTCCCGAGCTGTGTCCCCACCCAGGCGTAGACCCGGAAGCAGGGCAGGACCGCCGCCGCGAGCACCGCGGCCGACCCCGAGTCGGCCGCGGCCTGCAGGTGCGCGAGGTAGCCGGCGCACGTCGGGTGCACCGGGTCCTCGGCGTGCGAGCCGGCGAGCCGTCGGTGGTGCAGGTCCCGCGCCTCGTCGGCGCACCCCTGCGCGGCAGCCGACCAGGCGTCCGCGGCGTCGCCCGTCGACCACCGTGCGAGTCGGGCGAGGTGCCGCTCGTACGCCAGGAGGTAGTGCACGTCCTGCGCGAGGTACCGGGCGAACACGTCCTCGTCGAGGGTGCCGTCCCGCAGGCCGACCAGGAACGGGCAGGCGATCGTCTCGTCGAGCACCGCGGCGACGTCGGTCCACCACCGGTCGATCCAGGACGGTGCCGGCAGCGCGGCGCGGACGAGGGCGCCGTGGTCGACCGGGCCGTTGCCGGTGCCGACGTGCAGGGCGTCCGCGCCGAGCAGCGCCGCGGTGAGCCAGCGCTTCGCGGTGCCGATCGCCAGCTCCCAGTCGCCGTCCCGTGCCGCGAGGGTTGCGATCGCGCTCGACAGCGAGCAACCGGTGCCGTGCGTGTTCGTCGTCGCGATCCGCGGAGCGGTGAACGTCCTGACCGTGCCGTCGGGCGCGACGAGGACGTCGTCCGACGAGGCTCCGCCGTCGTGGCCGCCCTTCGCCAGCACGAGGACGTCCCAGGTGCGTGCGACGAGCAGGGCGGCGCCGTCGGACGGCTGCGGCACGGTGCGGTCAGGGTCGCCGTCCGTGACGGTGGTCCCGGCCGCCATCGCCGCGAGGTCCGCGAGCTCCGCCCGGTTCGGGGTCACCAGGTCGGCGAGGCCGAGCAGCTCGGTCATCGCCGCCACGGCGTCCTCGTCGAGCAGCCGGTCGCCGCTCGTCGCCACCATCACCGGGTCGACCACCACGACCGGTGGCCGGTGCTCGCGGAGCCACGCGGTGACGGTGCGGACGACCTCGGCCGTCCCGAGCATGCCGACCTTCACCGCGTCGATCGTCACGTCGTCGGACACGGCGTCGAGCTGCTCGCGCAGGAACCCGACGTCGGGGACGTGCACCGAGCGGACGCCGTGGGTGTTCTGCGCGACGAGCGCGGTGACGACGCCCATCCCGTAGCCGTCGTGCGCCGCGATCGACTTGAGGTCGGCCTGCAGTCCGGCGCCGCCGGTCGGGTCGGTGCCGGCGATGCTCAGCACACGCGGGACGGTCGGCGCGGCGAGCGGCTGCGCGTTCGGCTGCGCGGGGGTCATGCCGCGCTCCACGCCGCCACGTACGCCGCGGCTGCGGAACCGGGATCGGCGGCGGCGCAGATGCCCGACACCACCGCGACCCCGGCAGCGCCACCGGCGTGCAACGGAGCGACGTCGTCGAGGGTCACGCCCCCGATCGCCACGCAGGGCAGGTCGGTGGCCGCCGCGATCCGGGCGAACCCCGCGTGGCCGAGGGCCGGCGGGTGGTCGGCCTTCGTCGCGGTGGGGTGCACGACCCCGACCCCGAGCAGGTCCACCGTCCCGCGGGGCAGTCGGTGCACGGCCGCGAGGTGCTCCGGCGTGTTCGCGGTCAGGCCGACGTGGGCGTCCGCGCCGAGGAGGGCCCTGGCCGCCTCCGCCGGGACGTCCGACTGTCCGAGGTGGACCCCGGCGACGCGGCGCCCGGCGTGCCGTGCGGCCAGGGCGACGTCCAGCCGGTCGTCGACCACGACGGTGGCCCGGTCGCCCACGGCGTCGGCGACGGCGGAGGACAGGGCGAGCAGGTCCCGGGCGGAGGCGTCCTTGTCGCGCACCTGCACCATCCGCACCCCGCCGTGCACCGCGGCCCGGACGACCCCGAGGACGCCGAGGCCGTGCCGGTCGGCGAGCACGCCGTCGGTGACCAGGTACACCCCGACGTCCGTCGCGGGGCTCACGCGGCGACCGCCGAGGGCTCGACGGTGATCCGGGCCTCGCGGACGACGTCCTCCGGGGTGAGGGCGGCGAGCCGGTCGAGGAACAGGGGCTGGAACGTGCCGGGGCCACCGGCCTCCCGGGCCGCCAGCTCGGCCGCGATCGTGTGCACCGCGGTGGCGGCGACCGCGGCCGCGCCGGCGTCGTCGGGGGAGACCGCCGTGAACGCGGCGACGACCGCGCCCAGGGCGCACCCGCCGCCGGTGATCCGGGTCAGCAGTGCGGTGCCGTTCGCGACCCGCACCGTGCCGGTGGCGGGCGCGACCAGGAGGTCGACGGGACCCGACACGGCCACCGCGGCCACGCGCCTCCCGGCCCCGGTCCCGGACACCGCCGCGACCGCCGCGTCCCGGGCGTCCTCGGAGCCCACCGTGCTGTCGACCCCGCGCCCGCCGGCCGAGACGCCGAGCACGGCGAGCACCTCCGACGCGTTGCCGCGGAGGACCGTCGGCCCGAGCGCCAGCAACTCGCGGGCGAGCGCGGTCCGCACGGGCAGGGACCCGACCGCGACCGGGTCGAGCACCCACGGGGTGCCGGCGTCGACCGCGGCGGTCGCGGCCTCCACCGACGCGGCGCGGGGCTCGGCGTGCGGCGTGCCGGTGTTCACCAGCAGGGCGTCCGCGACGCGGGCGAACGGGCCGGCCTCGGTCGGGACGTCGACCATCGCCGCCGAGGCGCCGAGCGCGAGGAGCACGTTCGCGGTGACGTTCTGCACCACCGTGTTCGTGATGCACTGCACGAGCGGGCCGCGGGCGCGGACGGCCTCGAGCAGGTCGGCGGTCCGGTGGCCCCAGTCCGGTGCGGGCGCAGCAGTTTCCATGGACGATCCCTTCGCGAGTACGAGCTCGAGCAGGTTCGACGGGTGTGATCTCAGCCGCTGGTCGCGGCACCCCGTGTCTCGGACGACACCGTACACGACGAGCTGGGACACCCCGGGACACACGACGGGTGCCGTGTGAAAGGGTTGAGGGGTGCCAGACGCAACGCCTCCCGGGCCTCCTCCCGGCCCCCGCGACCCCGGCGACGCCTGGGCGGTCGGACCCGACGGCACCAAGGCGTGGGGGCGCTTCGGCGCGGCCGGACTCCTCGTCGACGACGGCTCGGGGCGGGTGCTGCTGCAGCACCGCGTCGAGTGGAGCCACCACGGCGGCACGTGGGGCATCCCGGGCGGTGCCCGGCACCTCGGCGAGGACGCCGTCACGGGCGCGCTCCGCGAGTCCGCCGAAGAAGCAGGCGTGCCCGAGCACGGCGTCCACCTGCGGCACACGTCCGTGCTGGACCTGGGGTTCTGGACCTACACGACCGTCGTGGGGCGCGCCTCCCGTCCGTTCGAACCGGTGATCGCGGACCGCGAGAGCCTCGAACTGGCGTGGGTGCCGATCGACGACGTCGACGACCTGCCGCTGCACCCGGGGTTCGGCGCATCGTGGCCGGCGCTGCGGGCGCGGATCGGGACGACGCCGCACGTCGTCGTGGACGCGGCCAACGTCGTCGGCAGCGTGCCGGACGGGTGGTGGAAGGACCGGGCCGGGGCGGCGACGCGGCTGCTCGGGTCCGTGGCGGCGCTCGCCGAGGCCGGGCTGCCGGCCGAGGCGCTCGAGCTGCCGTTCGACCGCTGGTGGCCGCGGTGGACCGTGGTGCTCGAGGGCGAGGCGCGCGGCGCGGGCGCGGACGTGGACGCGGGCGTGGACGCGGGCGTGGACGCGGGCGTCGGCTCGTCCAGTGAGCAGAAGACGTCGGGTGCCGACGCCCGACCCGACGATTCCTGCTCACTCGACGTCGTGCGCGCGCCCGGCTCGGGTGACGACGCGATCGTCGAGGCCGTCCGGGCTGCGGTGGACGACGGACACGGTCCCGTCGTGGTCGTGACGGCCGACCGCGGACTCCGGTCCCGGGTGGAGGCACTCGGCGCCGACGTGCACGGACCCGCCTGGCTGCGCGACCGGTTCTGACGACCGGCTCGGCCGCGGACCGGCCCGGCCGCGGACCGGCTCGGCCGCGGACCGGCCCGGCCATGCACCGGCCCCGCCGTGCGCGGCCGGCTACGCCGGGATGTGCTTCCGCGACGACAGCAGGATCGCCACCCAGGACAGCACCCCGAGCCCGACGACGACCCACAGGACGACCGGCACCGCCACGACGCTCCCGACGGCCGCGATCACGGCCGGTGCGAGGAACCCCGCGTACGCCGCCGCGTAGAACACCCCGGTGAGCCCCGCGAGGTCCCGGGCCCCCGCGATCCGCTGGACCTCGAGCAGGGAGGACACGAGCGCGAGCCCGATGCCCGCGCCGATCACCACGTTCGCCACCAGCCCGACCACCACCGACTGCAGCTGGACCGCGACGACGACCACGGCGATGCCGGCGGTCATGAGCGCCACGGCGGTGAGGAGTCCGCGTGCCGACAGCGCGGCGTGCACGCGCGCGGCCACGGGCTGCACGGCGCTCGACACCCCGAGCGCGACGACGGTGGCGGCCGTGGCGAACACGAGTCCCCACGGTCCGGTCGCGCCGGCGAGCTGCGTCGGCAGGTAGCCGTACCCGATCGCGGCCGAGCCGAAGATCCAGGGCGCGGCGACGAGCACGACCCGGGTGAACCGGCGGTGCCCCGCGCTCGGGACGGCGAGCTGCCGCCACCACGGGCCGGGGAGTCCTCCGGTCCGGTTCGTCTCCGGCGTCCGCCAGACGACGACGGCGAACGGGATCGCGATGCAGACGTGCACGAGGAACGGCAGCACCTCGGGGATCGGACCCCACTGCGCGATGAGCCCGGCGACGAGCGCCCCGGACGCGGACCCGAGCGTGAAGGCCAGCGATGCCCGCCGGGCTCCGGACCCCGCGTCGGCGGAGGGGTCGAACCGGCCCTGCGAGAGCTCCTTCACCCAGCTGTTCCCGACGGCCATGGCGATCCCCACGGTGATCCCGGAGCACAGTCGTCCGGCCATCAGGAACCCGGCGCCGAGCGGCCCGAACGCCAGGAGGCCGCTGCCGACCACGGCCGACACGATCCCGACGAGCATGAGCGGTCGTCGTCCGTGCCGGTCGGACAGGGAGCCGGCGACGAGGAGCGCCGGTGCGAGCCCGAGCACGTAGACGCCGAGGAAGACCGTGACGACGAACGACGAGTAGTGCGCGCGCTCCTCGTACATGAGCAGCAGGGGCGAGAACTGGTTGCCGCCCCACGAACACACGAACACGGCGCCCCAGACCGCGACCCACGGCAGGACCCGCGGGTTCGGGACGGCGAGGGACCCGGTGGTCGCGCTCACAGGGCGCCCCGGTGCGAGGCCACGTGGGCACGGAGCACCTCGGCGTACCGGGCGGCGTCGCCGGCCTCGAGCGCGGCGGCGAGGGCGCGGTGGTCCTCGAGCGACGCCTGCAGCTGCCCGGGCTGCAGCCGCATCAGGTGGTGCCGCAGCCGTTGCTGCCGATCGCGCAGCGTCCGCGCGAACAGGACGGCGACGGCGTTCCGCGACGCCGCGATGACGGCGCCGTGGAAGTCCGCGTCGACCTCGACGAACCGGTCGACGTCGCCGGTCGCCACCGCCTGCTCCTGGTCGGCGAGCATGGCCTGGAGGCTCGGGGTGACGTCCGCAGCGCGGCCGTCGGTCACGACGCGGGTCGCCGCGGTCGACTCGATCGCCTCCCGCATCTCGAGCACGTCGGCGGCCTCGTTCGGGGACATCGGCCGGACGACGGCGCCCTTCCGGGACTCGAGGGTGAGCAGGTCCTCGGCGGCGAGGCGCAGGAACGCCTCGTGCACGGGTGTCCTGGACACGCCGATCTCCTGGCACAGGGCGTTCTCGCTGATCGCCGTCCCGCCCGGGAGGTCGCCTCGGATGATGGCCCGCTTGACGTGGTCGTAGGCGCGGTCGGCTGCTGCCGGAACGGTGACGGGGGTGCTCACGGTCATCGATCCTACGCCTTGCATGCAACGTCGCATGCGAACGCGTCACGAGGTGTTCACATCGTGACCCGCGCGCTGCCGGGCAGTGCCCGGTAGCCTGGACCACCACGTCAACGGAGACGTGGACGACAGGAGGACCCGATGGAGCGGATCACCAGGGCCGACGATCGCGTGCACCGCCCGGCAGGGCCGTGGACGCCGACCGTGCACCGGCTGCTCGCCCACCTGCACGAACAGGGGTTCGTCGCGGCGCCGGAACCGATCGAGCACGGGGACACCCTCGAGACGGTGTCGTTCGTCCCCGGCACCGCGGGCGAGTACCCGTGGACCGCCGACGTCGCCAGCGAAGCCGCCCTCGTGACGAGCGCGCGCCTCCTGCGGCACTACCACGACGCCGCCGCGACGTTCCCGCGCGACGAGTCCCGCGACGTCTGGTCCCAGGCGGACCGGCTGCCCGTCGAGACGATCGTGCACGGCGACTTCGCCCCCTACAACTGCGTCTACGACGGCGTTGCCGCGGTCGGGCTGATCGACTTCGACACCGCCCACCCCGGACCCCGGGTGTGGGACGTCGCCAGTGCGGTGTACCGGTTCGCGCCGTTCACGACCGGCATCGTCGAGGGCTCGACCGCTCCGTCGCTCGACGAACGGCTCGACCGCGCCGCCGAGTTCTGCCGCGCCTACGACCTGGACGCCCGGTCCCGCGCGGTCCTCGCGGACACGATGATCGGGTCGCTCGTCGCCCTCGTCACGACGATCGAGACCGAGGCGGCGGCGGGCAACCCGAAGTTCGTGAGCGACCTGGAACACGGGCACGCCGACCTCTACCGGGCCGACGTCGCCTACATCGAGCAGCACGCCGCGGACATCGCCGCCGCCGTCGCGTGACGGTGGTGCCGGGCAGGCCGGGGTGGTGACGACCCCGGCCCAGCTCCGTGCGATGCGACTCGCCGCGCAGGGGGTCGGCGTGCCGGGACTCGGGCCCACCGCCGCGGTCGAACGGATGACGGCCGTGCAGGGGCAGGACCTCGGACAGGTGCTCTGGGCGGTCGGGGTCCGCTCGCCCGGCTCGACACGCGCCGACGTGCGCGCCGCGTTCGACCGCGGCGAACTCGTCCGCTCCTGGCCGATGCGCGGCACCCTGCACGCGATGCGCCCCGACGACCTCCGGATGCTGCTCACGCTGACCGCTGACCGGACCATCCGCTCGATCGCCCGCCGGGCCGCCGAGCTCGGCATCGACGACGACCTCCTCGCCGTCGCGCGGGACGCCACGACCGCAGCGCTGTCCGGCGGTCGGGCGCTCGTCCGCGACGACCTCCTCGCCGTGTACCGGTCGGCCGGCATCGACCCCGCCGGCGGTCGCGGCTACCACGTGCTGCTCCGTCTCGGGCTGGAGGGCCGCATCGCCTGGGGCCCCACCGCACGGGTGGGACAGGGCATCGTGCTGCTCGACGAGTGGGCACCGGCGACCACGGACCCGCCCGACCGTGACGAGGCACTGCGCCGGGTGCTCACCGGGTACCTCCGTGGCCGAGGCCCGGCGACCGAGGTCGACGCCGCGAGCTGGACGAAGCTCCCGCTCGGCGACGTCCGGCGGGCCCGTGCCGCCGCCGGCGACGCCGTGGAGGACCTCGGTGACGGACTCCTCGCGCTCGCCGACCGCCCACCGACCGGCGGCGTGCCGACCGGGCACCTCCTCCCGGGGTTCGACGAGTACCTGATCGGGTACGCCGACCGGTCCGCCCAGCTCGACCCCGTGCACGCCGACCGCGTGGTCCCGGGCGGCAACGGGGTGTTCCTGCCGATGGCCGTCGTGCGCGGACGCATCGTCGGCACCTGGACCCGCACCGAACGCACCCGCGACGTCCGGGTCACCGTCACCCCGTTCGAGCCGCTCGACGCCGCCGCCGTCCGGGCGCTCGGGGCCGCGGCCGACCGGCACGCCCGGTTCCTCGACGCCCCCGTGTCGTTCTCCGTCGCCTGAGACGGCGGACCGACGCCCCCAGACAGCACCCAGCAGCCACGCGGCGGACTCCGACGCTGCCTCGGGTAATGTCGCAGGGCCATGACCGACAGCCCGGCCGACGCCACCCCGTACGAAGTCCTCGGCGTCCCCGCGACCGCCGACGACGACGAGCTCCGCCGCGCCTACCGCCGCGCCGCCCGCGAGTCACACCCGGACCTCGGCGGCGACCCCCGTCGGTTCCGCCAGGTGCAGATCGCCTGGGAACGCGTGGGCACCCCCGCCGCACGCCGCGCCTACGACGCGGGATCCCAGCGTGGCAGCCAACAGGGTGCGTCCGGCCCGGGTTCCGGCCCGTCCGGCTCCTCTGCCTGGAGGCACGACACCGGTCGCGACGCCTACGCACCCCCGGCGGCGCGTCGCGACTCACGCCCGCGGGCCCGGTCCCACGGACACCCGGGCGGACGCTCCCGCGAGGTCTTCCTGCAGGCCGAGCGCGAGTGGGTCGGCCTGGGGGACCCCATCGAGGACCCGTACGACCCAACGCTCATCCGCTCGGCGCCGCGGCACATCCGACGGCTGCTGGCCGAGGCGCTCGCCGAGGAGGCCACCGCCGCGATCGTCTCCGAGATGGGCATCGGCGTGACCGTCTGGCACGACCTCGACGCCGGCGCCGAGGGCAAGCTCGACCACGCGGTCCTGACGCCGAGCGGGCTGTGGGCGCTGGAGTCCATCGACTGGGGAGCCCCGGTCCGGATCGAGCACGGGGAGATCGTCGGCGAGACCCTCGCGCCGGGGGAGCGCCCGGTGAAGGAACTCGTCCGTGCCGCCCGTGCCGTGCAGAAGCAGACGCGCGTGCGGTTCACCGGGCGACTGCTCGTCGTGCCGGACTCCGCGGTCGACGAGGACGTCCAGGTCGTCGGCTCCACCCGGAAGCCCACCGCGCTCGTCGTCCGACGCAGCGCGCTCGGCCAGGTGCTGAACGGTGTCTGGTCGCCGGAGGGCAGCGTCGACGTGTTCGAGGTCCGCGACCGTCTGCAGCAGACCGTCCGCTTCGTCTGACCCGTCGTGCGGCTCCGGCGTCAGTAGCCGCGGAGCTTCTCGAGGTCGCGGCGCTCCCGCTTGCTCGGTCGTCCGGCACCGCGGTCGCGCATCGGGACGAAGCCGGCCTCCTCCTTCGGCAGGCGCGGCGGGGTCCTGTCCTCGAAGTGCTTCGCGGCCTCGGGGGCGCTCGTGCGCTTCAGGATGATCCCGGTCACGACGACGATCCGGTCGAACCCGTTCTGCCGGACGCGCACCTCGTCCCCGGGGCCGATCGGCTGCGCGGGCTTCGCGCGTTCGCCGTTCACCCGGACGTGCCCGGCCTTGCACGCGGCGGTCGCGGCGGAGCGGGTCTTCGTGATCCGCACCGCCCAGATCCAGCTGTCCACGCGTGCCTTGGCCATCCCCACACTCTAGGCGCGCCCTACCCTGGAGCACGTGACGGACGACGGACAGGACGCGATCGCCCGGGCGCAGGCGCTCGTGGTCCTGCAGCGCGCGACGATCGGCGACCGGCTCGTCGTCCGGGCGCACCACGGTGGGGGAGCGCGGGACGCCCTCGGGGACCTCGTCGCCCGCACCTCGTCGGCCGTGACGATCGACACCCGCCGCGGTCCGGTCGAGGTCCGGCTGGCGGACGTCGTCGCCGCGAAGCCCGTGCCGCCCCCGCCCGCGCCGCGCCCCCGTCGCCGCTGACGCGCCCCCGTCGCCGCTGACCCGGGCCCGGCCCCGACCTCGCACCGAGCGAGGTCCCCCGCGGACGGCGAGCCGCCACCCCCGCGGCACCACCCCCGACGTAGCCTCGTGCCATGGCCGTCCCCGTCCCGCTCGGCACCGAGGACCGCACCGCCCGCCTGACCCTCCGCCGCCCCGACGCGTGGCGCCGTGCGGACTCGGCCCAGGCGGACCTGCGCGTCACCGGCGACGACGTCGTGCTCACCGTCCGTTCCCGTCCCAGCGACCGGACGATCGCCGAGGAGCACACGAGCCTGCTCGAACGCCTCCCCGGGTCCGTCGAGGGACTGCGGCTCATCGGCTCCGACCCGTGGACCAGCACCGGGGCCCCGGCACGCCTCGTCGAGTACGTCCGTCCCGACGAGGGCGGCGACGTGGTGGGGACGCACCTCCTGTTCGTCACGGGACGGCACCGGGTGGACCTCACCGTCGAACGACCCCTCCCCCGCATGCTCGCGACCGACGACCTCGTGTTCGGCGTGCTCGACACCGTCCGTGCGACCGAGCCGGCACCGTCGCGGGTGCAGCGCGACCTCGAGGACCTGCCGACCGCGGCACCCGCCCCCACGATCGACGGACCGCGCCTGGGCCCGGAGGCCCTCACCACGCTCCGCAGCCTCGCCGGCCGCCGCTGGAACCCGACCCTCCTCCGCACCCCCGCCGGCCGTGAGCTCATCGACGCCGGCCTCGTCGGACGCCTCGGCACGCAGCCCGAGTCGACCCAGACCCTCCTCGGACCGTGGGAGGGCGACGCCCAGCCGGTCACCCTGGAACAGCGGCTGCCCGACGGGCGCGCCACGCGCCTCCAGGCCTGGTCGGAGACCGTCGCCGACGGGACGGACGAGGACGGCGCGGTGGTCACCCGGCTGCCGGTCGAGCGCGTGGTCGCCGCGATGGCCGGGAGGCTCGGCATCGGTCCGGCATGGACCTTCCCGTTCCGCACGGGGTCGGTCCGGGCGGACCTGCTCGGCCGGCGCACCGGCGGCGCACCGGACGCGCCGGAGCTGCCGGCGGCGATCGCGGAGGCCGACCCGCGGCTCGCACGCTTCTGGGCCGCACCGTGGACGGTGTCGTCGTTGCGGCGCCCCGGCAAGCCGACCCCGATCGTGGTCGTGCACGCCGAGGGGCAGGGCTTCGCACGGGTCGGACGCACGGAGGCCGGGGAGACCGCCTTCTCGACGGACTCCCCGGCCAACGTGTACCGGTCGGTGGTGCGGGCGCTGCTCGGCTGAGCCGCCCTGCTGGTCGACCTGCTCCGTGTCGCTCCCTACGCGGCGGGGCCGGCGGTCAGCGTGACCGTGACCGTCTTCGCGGCGCCGGTGATGTCGGTGTAGCCGACGGTCACCTTGTCGCCGACCGCGTGCGACTGGATCGCCGCGGTGAGGGCGTCCGAGCTCGCCACGGCCGTGCCGTCGATGCTCGTGATCGTGTCGCCTTCGGTGAGCCCGGCGCTCGCGGCACCGGAGCCCTCGACGGTGCCCGCCACCGCGACCCCGCCGGTGGTCGCGGTGCCGCTGACCTCGACCCCGAGGAACGCCGGCAGGCCGATCGTGATCGTCGACGAGGACTCGCCCGCGAGGATCTTGTCCGCGATGCTCTTCGCCGTGGTGATCGGGATCGCGTACCCGGTGACGTCCGCCGTGCCGGAGGACGCCGCGGTCGCCATGCCGACGACCTCGCCCTCGCTGTCCAGGACGGGTCCGCCGGAGTCGCCGGAGACGATGTCCGCAGCGACCTCGATGAGGCCCTGCAGCGACTCCGTGCCGCTGCCGGACTCGCTCTGCACCTGGATGTCCTGGTCGGTCGCGGTGACCGTGCCCTCCGCGGCGACGAGGTTGCCGGTGCCCTCCGCGTTGCCGACGTCGGTCACGGTGTCGCCGGTGCTCGGCTCGCCGTCGTCGTCGAGCGTCACGGTGGACAGGCCGGACGCGCCCTCGAGCTTCAGGACGGCGACGTCGTGCGTGGCGTCCGTGCCGACGACGTCCGCCTTGTACTGCTTGCCGGTGGTCTCGTCGGTGACGGTGATGCTCGTCGCGCCCTGGACCACGTGGTTGTTCGTGAGGACGGTGCCGTTCGAGGCGATGATCATGCCGGTGCCGGCCGCCTGCGAGGACTCGTCGTAGTTGAGCACGGTGTTGATCGTCACGACGCCCTTCTTCTGCGCGCTCGTGGCCGCGGTGGCCGCCGACTCGGTGCTCGTGCCGGTGCTGCCGTCGCTGCTCCCGCTTCCGCTCCCGGTGCCGCCGCCGGGGACCGTGAAGCCGTTCGTGCCGCTGCCCGTGCCCGTGCCCGAGCCGGTGTCCGGCAGGGTGGTGGTGCCCTGCGACTGGCTCGAGGTCGTCGTCGTGTGCTGCGTCGACAGTCCGAGTGCGGTCCCGCCCGCGGCGCCGACGATCGCGAGGGCGGCGATGCCGGAGCCGATCACCAGCCCGAGTCGTCGGGGGCGTTTCGAGCCCCGGGGGACGGAGGCGCCGTGGTTCGCGGCGGCCGCGCCGTGTGCCCAGCCGTGCTGGAAGCCGGGGAGGGCCGGGCTGCCGATGAGGTAGGGGCCGCGTCCGTCCGGAGCGTAGGCGTAGGGGCCGGAGCCGTCGGGGCCGTAGAGGTACGGGCCGCTGCCGTCGAAGGCGTACGCCGGACGGAGGGTCGACGGGTCGGCGTGCGGGGCCTCCCACGTCGCCCCGGCCTGCGGCTGCGCAGCGTCGGTGCGGGCGGTGCCGTTCTCGTCGGCAGCGGGGTTCGGGGTCTCGTTCATCGGTGCTCTCCGGTCGTCCCTCGACGACCCGGTCGGGTGTCGATGGCTTCGAGTACAGGCCCGTTCCCCAAGACGAACCTATGAACGGACCCTGCGGCTGCTCACGGCTTGCTCGGGGGTCGCCGAACGAGGGCGTCCGTTAGGGTTGCCTTACCTCCCATGCGTTCGTCGTCGCCCACCCCTCCCGCGCCCAGCTCCGTGTCCCGCCTCGTCGGCGCGACGGTGCTGGCGGTGGTCGTCCTCGCCGTGGCGATCGCGCTCTCCGTGGCGTTCGGGTCACGGCCGATCCCGCTCGGCACCGTGCTCGACGCCGTCCTGCACCCCGGACGGAACGACGAGGTCGGCCTCATCGTGCTCGGGAACCGGGTACCCCGAACCGTCGTCGGGCTCCTCGCCGGGTCGGCCCTCGGGGTCGCCGGGGCGGTCATGCAGGGCACCACGCGGAACCCGCTCGCGGACCCGAGCGTGCTCGGCATCAACGCGGGTGCGAGCCTGGCCGTCGTCGCCGGGATCGCGCTCTTCGGCATCAGCGGGACCGCCGCCTACCTGCCGTTCGCGTTCGTCGGTGCGGCCCTCGCGGCGCTCCTGGTCTACGGCATCGCGGCGGTCGCGCGGCGCGGGCTGTCGCCGGTGGGCCTCGCGCTCGCCGGTGCCGTGGTCGCCGCGGCGCTGTCGTCGATCACCACCGCCGTGCTCGTCACGAGCCAGAGCCTGCTGGACCAGCTGCGGTTCTGGCAGGTCGGCGCACTCGCGGGGAAGGACCTCGGCACGGCGGGGGTCATCACGGTCCCGGTGCTCGTCGGCCTGGCGATCGCGTTCGCCCTCGGTCGTTCGCTCAACACCCTCGCGCTGGGCGACGAGCTCGCCGCATCGCTCGGCCAGCGCGTCGTGCTGGTCCGGGTGGTCGGCGGCGTCGTCACCGTGCTGCTCGCCGGGTCCGCTGTCGCCGCCGCCGGACCGATCGCGTTCGTCGGTCTCGCCGTCCCGCACGCCGTCCGGCGCCTGAGCGGGTCGGACCACCGCTGGACGATCCTGCTCTCCGCCGTCGTCGCCCCCGCACTGCTGCTCGTCGCCGACGTGATCGGCCGGGTCGTGGCGTACCCGGGGGAGCTGCAGGTCGGCATCGTCACCGCCCTGATCGGCGCCCCGGTGTTCATCTGGCTCGTGCGCTCCCGGAAGGTGACGGGCCTGTGAGCGGCGTCCGGGTCCCCGCCGTGCGCCGTGAGCTCCTCGTCCTCGGTGCCGTGCTCGTGCTGCTGGTCGCGCTCGTGCTCGTCGGCCTCGGCGTCGGCGAGATCCCGCTCTCGCCCGTCCAGGTCGCCGGAGCGCTCGTCGGGCACGGGGACACCGTCTCGGACTTCGTCATCAGGCAGCTCCGCGGGCCGCGGGTGTTCGGCGCGGTCCTCGTCGGCGCGTCCCTCGCCGTCGCCGGCGGCATCGTGCAGAGCGTCGTCCGCAACCCGATCGCGAGCCCCGACGTCGTCGGCATCACCTCGGGAGCGAGTGCCTCCGGGATCACCGCCATCGTGCTGTTCGGGGCCAGCGGCGGTAGCCTGTTCGCCGTGGTGCTCGTCGGCGCGCTGGTCGTGTCACTGGTCATCGCCGCACTCGCCTGGCGGCGGGGGATCACCGGCAACCGGGTCGTCCTCGTGGGCATCGGCGTCGCGGCGATCTGCCTGAGCATCACCGGGTGGATGCTCACGAGCGGCACCGTCACCCAGGCCGGTACCGCCCTCCTCTGGCTCTCCGGCAGCCTGAACGCCGTCGACCGGAACCTCGTCGGCGTGCTCGCGGTCGCGTTCGTCGTGCTGATGGCGCTCGCGCTCGTGCAGTCGCCGCGGCTCACGGTCCTGACGCTCGGGGACGACGTCGCCGCCGGGCTCGGACTCCGGCCGAACCGGGCGAAGGTGCTCCTGCTGCTCACGGCGGTGTGCCTGACCGCGGCGGCCGTGGCGACCGCGGGCCCGGTGTCGTTCGTCGCGCTGATGGCGGCACCGATCGCGCGGCGGCTCGTCGGGGGAGGCCGGGTCGCGCTCGGTCCGACGGCGGCGGTCGGTGCGGCGATCACGCTCGCGAGCGACCTCGTCGCGCAGTTCGCCATCCCGGGCAACGCGCTGCCGGTCGGCGTCGTGACCGGTGTCGTCGGCGCCCCGTACCTCCTCTGGCTCCTGGCCCGGGGCCGCTGACCCCGCGCCCGCGCCCGCCCCCGCCCCCGCCCGCCCGCCCGGCCCCCCGCCCGCCCCCGCCCCGGGGATCCCGGAACCCGCCGAGATCGCACTTTCTGCCGCCCGCGAGTCCGCGGAGCGGCAGTTCGTGCGCCCTCGGCGGACGTGAGCGGCGTGTTGCGCAACCGGCGGGGCGGAGCCGGGCCGCGCCTCCCGGCAGACAGACCGGACCACCCGCACGACCGCGCCCGAACCGCCGGCAGCGACACGCGTGAACGGTGCCCCACGCAACATCGTGCGGTTTCCCGCACGCCACGCCCAAAACCCCCCGTCCGGGTGTCCGCACCGATCGGTCTGTCCCCCTACGTTCGGAGGCGACCGCACGGACTCCCCGACAGCGCCCGACCCGATGGCGCGCTGGTCCAGCGGAACGAAGGACTGTCATGCCCGAACTGCATGACGGCGCTCCCGCGCGCCGTCGCCAGTGGGGTTCCGAGCGACGTACCCACCCGCTCGACACCCTGCACGAACGCCCCTCCGACCGGAAGCTCGTGTCCGGCCGCGTCGCGATCATCCTGACGATCGCCTTCTGGCTCGCCTACGTCGTGTACACCGTGATCCGCCAGTTCCTGGACTACGGCGCCGAGAGCTTCCGCTTCACCACGGAGGCGATCTCCTACCTCGTGGTCGTCACGTTCCTGACCTTCTCGGCGCTGATGCACCTCGTCGCCCGCCAGGGTGCGATGGAGCGGTTCGCCACCCACGTGCGGGTCCCGCGCGCCGAGCTGGACCGGCACTTCGCCGCGGGCCACGAGGCGCCGATGACGGTCCTCGTGCCGAGCTACGCCGAGGAGCCCGACGTCGTCGCCACCACGCTCTGGTCGGCCGCGCTGCAGGAGTACCCCGCGCTGCGCGTCGTGCTGCTCGTCGACGACGCCCCGTTCCCGACCGACCCGGAGACCCTCGACAAGCTCGAGCGGACCCGGGCGGTCGCGACGACGATCCAGAACCAGCTCGCGGCGCCGTCTCAGCGCTTCCAGGAGGCCCTGCTCTCCGCCGAGGTCGAGGCGGCCGCGGCACCGTTCGCGAGCGTCGACGGTCTGCGCAACCTCGTCGAGCACCACCGGTGGGCCGACGCGTGGCTCCGCCGGCACGCCCGGGAGCACGAGGTCCTCGACCACGTCGACCACTTCTTCCACGACCAGGTGCTGATCGGGCTCGCCGACGAGTTCCGCCTGACGTCCGAGGCGCTCGAGGCCGCCATCGTCGACGCCGTCGACGCGGGACAGTCCTTCAGTGAGATCACGAGCGCTCGGGCGCTCGAGCTCCAGCGGCGTCTGGCGTGGACGTTCACCGCCGAGATCACCACGTTCGAGCGGAAGCGCTACGCGAACCTCTCCGACGAGGCGAACAAGGCGATGAACCTCAACGCCTACATCGGCCTGCTCGGTGGCGCGTACGCGTTCGAGGAGACCGCCTCCGGCACGATCCTCCGCACCGTGTCCGACCCGGCCAGGGCGGACCTCGTCGTCCCGGCGTCCGACTACGTCCTGACGCTCGACGCCGACTCGGTGCTGCTGCGCGACTACTGCCTGCGCCTGGTGTACTTCCTCGAGCAGCCGGAGAACGCCCGCGTCGCCGTGACGCAGACCCCGTACTCGTCGTTCCGCGGCGCGGCCACCCGCATCGAGCGGCTCGCCGGCGCCACGACCGACATCCAGCACATCCTCCACCAGGGCATGTCCCGCCACAACGCGACGTTCTGGGTCGGCGCGAACGCGGTCATCCGCACCCGGGCGCTCCGCGACATCGAGGAGGTCGAGACCGTCGGCGGCTTCGAGGTGAAGCGCTACGTGCAGGACCGCACCGTCATCGAGGACACCGAGTCGAGCGTCGACCTCGGCATGCACGGCTGGACCCTCGTGAACTACCCGGAGCGCCTGTCCTACAGCGCGACCCCGCCGGACTTCGGGTCGCTCATCGTCCAGCGCCGCCGCTGGGCGAACGGTGGCCTGCTCATCCTGCCGAAGTACATCCGCCAGGTCCGCGAGCGTCGTGCCCGCGGGGAGCGCGTCGGCATCGTCGAGATGGCCCTGCGGGTCAACTACATGGCGTCGATCGCCTGGGCCTCCTTCGGCCTGATCTTCCTGCTGGCGTACCCGTACGACTCGCGTCTGCTCAGCCCGATGGTGCTCCTCGCCGCCCTGCCGTACTTCTGGCTGCTGTCGAGCGACCTGAAGTACTGCGGCTACAAGCGCACCGACGTGTTCCGCATCTACGGCTTCAACCTCATCCTCATGCCGGTGAACGTCGCCGGTGTCCTGAAGAGCATCCAGCAGGCGCTCACGGCGAAGAAGATCCCGTTCGCCCGCACGCCGAAGGTCCGGGACCGCACGGCCTCGCCGGCGCTGTACGTGCTCGCGCCGTACGCGATGGTGGTCTTCTCGGTGTTCACGTTCGTACGCGACTTCGGGGCGCAGAACTGGGGCAACGCGGTCTTCGCGGCCTTCAACGCCCTGCTCGCGATGTACGCGATCGTCGCCTACATCGGCATCTGGAACTCGGTCGTCGACGTGTGGCTGTGGGCCACGAAGTGGATGTACTACGACCCGTCCGCACGCGCCGCTCGCCGCGAGGCCGCGAAGGCCGCACGCGCCGACCGGAAGCGCGCCCGCAAGGGGCTGCTGCCCGAGCCGGAGCCCGTGACCGAGGACTGGCGCGCCGTCCTCTACTTCGGACACCGCGGCAAGGACATGCCGGTCCGGCACGGCTCGGACGTGGTCGGGGCGGCTCGCACCGCCGCCGTCACCGCCGTCCCGGCCGACGTCACCACCACCAACGACACCACCGACGAACGGAGCGCCGCCTGATGGCCGCCACCCGACGACTCTCCCCGTTCCGCGTGGGCCTCGCCGTGGTGCTCACCGCAGCCCTCGCCGCCGCCGGCTACGTCGGCTTCGACCGCTGGCAGTCCGCGCAGGCGGCCGAGACCCAGAAGTCCTGGTTCGCCGCGTACACCGACGTCACCGCGACGCCGACGTTCGCCTTCGAGGACGTGAAGTCCGCGAAGGGCCGCGACGTCATGCTGTCGTTCGTCGTCGCCGACCACGACGCCGCCTGCACCCCGACCTGGGGTTCGGCGTACTCGCTGCAGGGCGCGTCGGACCAGCTCGACCTCGACCGGCGCATCGCCCGGCTGCAGCAGCAGAAGGGCGAGGTCGGTGTCTCCTTCGGTGGGCTCGCGAACGACGAGCTCGCGACGACCTGCACGGACCGCTCGGACCTGGTGGACGCGTACGAGACCGTCGTGAAGCGGTACGACGTCTCGACGGTCGACTACGACGTCGAGGGCGACGACCTCACGAACCACGCGGCGGGGGAGCGCCGCGCCGCCGCCGTGAAGACGCTGCAGGACGCGCGTCGGGCAGCCGGGCACCCGCTCGCCGTGTGGCTGACGCTGCCCGCCGCCCCCTCGGGCCTGACGAGCGACGGCACCACCGCGGTGGCGCAGTTCCTCAAGGCCGGGGTCGACCTGGCGGGCGTCAACGCGATGACGATGGACTACGGGCAGGGCAAGGGCGCGAGCCAGAGCATGTACTCGGCGTCGGTGCAGACCCTCCAGGAGGTGCAGCGCCAGCTCGGCGTGCTCTACAAGCGCGCCGGGACGCCGCTGACCGACGCGACGCTCTGGCACAAGGTCGGGGCGACGCCGATGATCGGGCAGAACGACATCCAGGACGAGGTGTTCACCCTCGCCGACGCGGAGAAGCTCAACACCTGGGCGCGGGAGCGAGGCCTCGGGCGGATGTCGATGTGGTCGCTGAACCGCGACACCACCTGCGGCTCGAACTACGTGAACCTGTCGACGGTGTCGAACTCCTGCTCCGGCATCGACCAGGACGGCAAGCTGTTCGCCGACGTGCTCGGCAAGGGCTTCACCGGCGGCATCGTCGCGGCGGCCTCGGACGTCACCAAGGCGGAGCCCTCCGCGACCGTGCAGCCGACCGACGACCCGAAGACGAGCCCGTACCCGGTGTGGAGCTCGGACGCCTCGTACCTCGAGGGCACGAAGGTCGTCTGGCACCGCAACGTCTACCAGGCGAAGTGGTGGACCTCGGGCGACCTGCCCGACGACCCGGTGCTGAGCGCCTACGAGACGCCGTGGCAGCTCGTCGGCCCGGTGCTCAAGGGGGAGAAGCCGGTCAAGCAGGTGACCCTGCCGAGCGGGACGTACGACGCGTGGTCGGGCACGAAGCAGTACGACACCGGCGCACGGGTCCTGTTCGACGGGGTCCCGTACCAGGCCAAGTGGTGGAACACGGGCGACAGCCCACAGGCCTCCACGAGCGATCCGGACGGGTCGCCCTGGGTGAAGCTGAAGGACTCCGAGATCAAGCAGATCCTGGAGGACGTCACCAAGTGACGGACTGGAGGCGCGGTGCCGGCCGGCGCCGCGCCTCCAGACCGTGGACGGTGCGGAACCCGAACATCGTCGGTACGTTCGCTGTACGCGATCTGGCGAGTTGTCCACAGCCCCGTTCGGGGCTCCCGTTCGGTCGCTCGTTTCCGATACGCTGGTGCGCCAAGAGGAGGAGGTCCACGATGCCAGATCCAGTGGTCCCGCAGCCGGACGGTCAGAAGACCCCGGAACAGCGGCTGGTCGACACCACACTGACCTTCAGCATGGACATGGGGGCGGCCCTGACCGCCGAGTCCGGTGTGTCCGCCGAGGAGCGCGAGGCGATCAACGCCCTGCCCTCCGGGTCGGCGCTGCTCGTGGTCCGTCGTGGCCCGAACGTCGGCGCTCGGTTCCTGCTCGACTCGGACGTCACCACCGCGGGGCGGCACCCCGACGCCGACATCTTCCTCGACGACGTCACGGTGTCGCGCAAGCACGCGCAGTTCCTCCGCCACGGCACGGCCTTCAGCGTCAAGGACAACGGGTCGCTCAACGGCACGTACTTCGACGGTGTCCGCATCGACGAGGCCCTGCTCACCGACGGGTCCGAGGTCCAGGTCGGCAAGTTCCGCCTCACCTTCTACGCTTCCCGGGTCGACCTGGCGCGCCTGGCGAACGCGTAGTGGCCGCACGGTCCTCCGCGGCCCGGGCGGGGTCCGCGGTCCCGGACCTGCTCACGATCGGGCAGGTCCTCGCTCGCCTGAAACCGGAGTTCCCGGACCTGTCGAGTTCCAAGCTGCGCTTCCTCGAGGAACGCGAGCTCGTCACGCCGATCCGGACCGCCAGCGGGTACCGGAAGTTCTCCGCGGCGGACGTCGAGCGGCTGCGGGTCGTCCTCGGGCTGCAGCGCGACCACTACCTCCCGCTCAAGGTCATCAAGGACTACCTCGCCGACCTCGACGCCGGGCGCGATCCGGTGCTCCCCGGCGGTGGCGATGCGCCGAAGCCGTCGATCCTCGGGCGGGAGCGCCGGTACACGCGCGACGAGACGGTCCGCGCTGCCGGTGCGACCCCCATGCTCCTCGCCGACGCCGTGTCCGCGTCGCTGTTGCCCGCCGCCGACACCTACGGCGACGACGCCGTGGCCGTGCTGAAGGCCCTCGTCGAACTGCAGCGCACCGGGATCGAGCCGCGGCACCTCCGCACGATGCGCAGTGTCGCCGAGCGGGAGGTCGGGCTCATCGAGTCCGCCCTGATGCCGGTGTCCCGCCGGGGCGACGCCACGTCCCGCGCGAAGGCCACCGAGCTCGCGCGGGAGATCGCCGGGCACCTCGAGGTGATCCGGTCGAACCTCATCCGGACGGCGATCGGACGTCTCGACGCATGACCACCTGGGGCGTATCCTCGACACGCCGGACGCGCCGAGTCGGATGTCCCGCGCCGGAGCGGTCCGAGTCGCTACCGTGGACCTCGGAACAACTCTCAACCCGTCATTGAACGTTCGGATGAGAGCTCGATCGTCGTGGAAGGCAGCCTGATGAGTGGGAACGACACCCCCGGCACCGAGTCGGAGATGACCCGGTACGACCTCGGGCTGCTCTTCACCGACGGCCTGCCCGAGCACGACGAGCAGAACGGCTACCGCGGCACCGTGGCCGCACGCGCCGCCGGCATCTCCTACCGGCAGCTCGACTACTGGGCACGCACCGAGCTCGTCGAGCCGACGATCCGCGGGGCCGCCGGCTCCGGGTCGCAGCGACTGTACGGCTTCCGCGACATCCTCGTGCTCAAGCTCGTGAAGCGCCTGCTCGACACGGGCATCTCCCTCCAGCAGATCCGCACCGCCGTGAACCAGCTCCGCGAGTCGGGCGTGTCGGACCTCGCCCAGACGACGCTGATGTCCGACGGTGCCTCGGTGTACCTGTGCACCTCCGACGACGAGGTCATCGACCTGGTGTCCCGCGGGCAGGGCGTGTTCGGCATCGCGGTGGGCAAGGTCCTGCGCGAGGTCGAGTCGTCCCTCGTCGAGCTCGACGCGACCCCCGCGGCCGACCCCGACGACGAGCTCGCCGCCCGCCGGGCTTCCCGCGCGTCCTAGTCCCGCACGGGCGGCCGCGCCGGCGCCGCGCGCCGGCGCCGCGCGAACGGCGCGGCCGCCCGCGCCGTCCACGCGGCGTCGCGCGGAGCGCGAGATCGCACGTTCTGCCGCTGAGATGCCGTCGATGCGGCACTTCGTGCGATCTCAACGCACGCGCGCGGCGTGTTGCGCGACCGCGGCGACGCGGACCGGCCGCGGGTCAGGGTGACGCGCCTGGCGGATGGAGGTCGTGCCTCCAGGCGGGTGCCCCCTGCTGGTGACCGCGAGATCGCACGTTCTGTCGCTGAGGTGCCGTCGACGCGGCACTTCGTGCGATCTCGGCGCACGCGCGCGGCGCGTTGCGCGACCGCGGCGACGCGGACCGGCCGCGGGTCAGGGTGACGCGCCTGGCGGACGGAGGTCGTGCCTCCAGGCGGGTGCCGCCCGCTGGTGACCGCGAGATCGCACGTTCTGCCGCTGAGATGCCGTCGCCGCGGCACTTCGTGCGATCTCGGCGCACGCGCGCGGGCGCGCAGCGCGGCGCCGGCCGGCCGGCAGCGCGGGCGCGCAGGGCCTAGGCGGCGCCGCCCTCGGCGTAGGGGCCGATCTTGCCCGTGCGCATGATGCGCTCGAGCAGCTGGTCGAAGTTCCGCGCCATCTCCTGCGCCGACTCGCCGGGCCACACGTGCAGGGGCTTCGCGGCGCCCTGGGCCTGCTGGAGCGAGGTCCGCTCGGGCAGCTGCGGCGAGAGCACGAGCGGGCCGAACATGTCCCGGAGCTCCTTGATGCGGAACTGGTGCTCGAGGGACTGCACGCGGGCACGGTTCACGACGATGCCGAGCGGCTGCAAGCGGGGGGAGAGACCGCGGCGGATCTCCTCGATCGCGCGGAGGGCCCGGTCGGCGGCGGCCACGGAGAACAGCCCCGGCTCGGTGACGACGGTCACGCGGTCGGAGGCGGCCCAGGCGGTGCGGGTGAGGGCGTTCAGCGACGGCGCGCAGTCGATGAGGACCAGCTCGTAATCCTGCTCGACGTTGGCGAGCGCCTCCTCCAGCTTCCAGATGTCGCGGATGGAGGGGTGCGGCCCGTCGAAGTTGATGGCCGAGGGCGACCCGACCATGACGTCGATCTTGCCCTGGGAGCCCTTCGTCCAGCCGGACGGGGCGATCGCCTGGCGGACGATCTTCTCCTTCGGGTTCTCGAGCACGTCCGCCACGTTGAGGTGTCCGGAGATGTTGATGTCGAGGCCGGTCGAGACGTCCGACTGCGGGTCGAGATCCACCACCAGCGTGCGCAGTCCCTTGGCGAACGCGGCCGAAGTCAGGCCGAGCGTCACCGTCGTCTTGCCGACACCACCCTTGAGGGAGCTCACGCTGAGTACATGCACGGTGAGCAACGTTACCGCCAGTAGGGTTGTCTCACCTCAACCCGGGCTGAAAGGCACCTCGTGTTCAGCAAGATCCTGGTCGCCAACCGTGGCGAGATCGCCATCCGTGCATTCCGTGCCGCGTACGAGCTGGGGGCGAAGACCGTCGCCGTCTACCCGTACGAGGACCGCAACTCGCTGCACCGCTTGAAGGCGGACGAGGCGTACCTGATCGGCGAGCGCGGGCACCCCGTGCGCGCGTACCTCGACGTGTCCGAGATCGTCCGCGTGGCGCGCGAGTCCGGGGCCGACGCGATCTACCCCGGCTACGGCTTCCTCTCCGAGAACCCGGAGCTCGCGGCCGCCGCGGCCGCCGCCGGCATCACGTTCATCGGCCCCGGCGAGCACGTGCTCGAGATGGCCGGGAACAAGGTCACGGCGAAGGAGCACGCGGTGGCGGCCGGCGTCCCGGTCCTCGCGAGCACCCCGGCGAGCCGCGACGTCGAGGAGCTCCTCGCCGGTGCGGACGCGATCGGCTTCCCGGTCTTCGCGAAGGCCGTCGCCGGTGGCGGTGGGCGCGGCATGCGCCGGGTCGAGACCAAGACAGAGCTGCGAGAGGCGCTCGAGGCCGCCATGCGCGAGGCCGACAGCGCCTTCGGCGACCCGACGATGTTCCTCGAGCAGGCCGTCATCCGGCCGCGGCACATCGAGGTGCAGATCCTGGCCGACGCCACGGGCACCGACGCGGGCACGATCCACCTGTTCGAGCGCGACTGCTCGGTCCAGCGGCGCAACCAGAAGGTCGTGGAGATCGCCCCGGCGCCGAACCTCGACCCCGCGATCGCGGCCGCACTGCACCGCGACGCCGTCGCCTTCGCCCGGTCGATCGGGTACGTGAACGCCGGCACCGTCGAGTTCCTGCTCGACACGGAGGGCGAGCGGGCCGGACAGCACGTCTTCATCGAGATGAACCCGCGCATCCAGGTCGAGCACACCGTGACCGAGGAGGTCACCGACGTCGACCTGGTGCAGTCGCAGATGCGGATCGCCGCCGGACAGACCCTCGGCGACCTCGGCCTGACGCAGGACACCGTCAGCGTGCACGGCGCCGCGCTGCAGACCCGGATCACGACCGAGGACCCGACGCAGGGCTTCCGGCCGGACACCGGTCGGATCACCACGTACCGCAGCCCGGGTGGCGCCGGCGTGCGCCTCGACGGCGGCACGGTCGCGACGGGCGCGCAGATCAGCCCGCACTTCGACTCGATGCTCGCGAAGATGACCTGTCGCGGACGGGACTTCCCGGCGGCGGTCGCCCGGGCGAAGCGCGCCCTCGCCGAGTTCCGGATCCGCGGGGTCAGCACGAACATCCCGTTCCTGCAGGCCGTCCTCGAGGACCCGGACTTCGCGCGCGGCGACGTCTCCACGAAGTTCATCGAGGAGCGTCCGCAGCTGTTCGGCGGCCACGTCTCGAAGGACCGCGGCACGAAGGTCCTCAACTGGCTCGCGGACGTCACCGTCAACAAGCCGAACGGCGAGCGGCGCCCGCAGACCGTCGAGCCGAGCGAGAAGCTCCCCGCGGTGGACCTGACGGCACCGGTGCCCGAGGGCCAGCGGGACCGCCTGCGCCTGCTCGGGCCGGCCGACTGGGCGAAGGCCCTCCGGGAGCAGACCGCGTTGGCCGTGACCGAGACGACGATGCGCGACGCCCACCAGTCGCTCCTCGCCACCCGGGTCCGCACGAAGGACCTCGTCGCCGTCGCACCGCACGTCGCCCGGCTCACGCCGCAGCTGCTCAGCATGGAGGCCTGGGGCGGCGCGACGTACGACGTGGCGCTCCGCTTCCTCGGCGAGGACCCGTGGGAGCGGCTCGCGTCCCTGCGCGAGGCGATGCCGAACATCCCGATCCAGATGCTGCTGCGCGGCCGCAACACGGTCGGCTACACGCCGTACCCGACGGAGGTCACGGACGCGTTCGTCGCCGAGGCCGCCGCCACGGGCGTCGACGTCTTCCGCGTGTTCGACGCGCTCAACGACGTCAGCCAGCTGCGTCCCGCCCTGGAGGCAGTGCTCGCCACCGACACGGCCGTCGCCGAGGCGGCGCTCTGCTACACGGCCGACCTCCTCGACCCCGCGGAGGACCTCTACACGCTCGACTACTACCTCCGCCTCGCGGAGCAGATGGTCGAGGCCGGCGCGCACGTCATCGGGATCAAGGACATGGCCGGGCTGCTCCGCGCCGGCGCCGCCGAGAAGCTCGTCACCGCCCTGCGCGAGCGCTTCGACCAGCCCGTGCACGTGCACACGCACGACACGGCCGGTGGGCAGCTCGCGACCCTCCTCGCGGCTGCGCGGGCCGGCGCCGACGCGGTCGACGTCGCGGCCGCCCCGATGGCCGGCACCACGAGCCAGCCGAGCATGTCCGCGCTCGTCGCCGCGCTGGCGCACACCGAGCGCGACACGGGGCTCTCGCTGACCGCGGTCGGCGACCTCGAGCCGTACTGGGAGGCCGTGCGCCGCGCCTACGCCCCGTTCGAGTCCGGCCTGCCCGGGCCGACCGGCCGCGTGTACCGGCACGAGATCCCCGGTGGGCAGCTGTCGAACCTCCGCCAGCAGGCGATCGCGCTCGGGCTCGGCGACCGGTTCGAGCAGGTCGAGGACTGGTACGCCGAGGCGAACCGGATCCTGGGCCGCCCGACGAAGGTCACGCCGTCCTCGAAGGTCGTCGGCGACCTCGCGCTGCAGCTCGCCGCGGTGGACGCCGACCCGGTCGACTTCGAGCAGAACCCCCAGAAGTACGACATCCCGGACTCCGTCGTCGGCTTCATGGCCGGCGAGCTCGGGGACCTGCCCGGCGGCTGGCCGGAGCCCTTCCGAACGAAGGTGCTCGCGGGCCGCGACGTCACGCCGACGATCACGCCCGTGCCGGACGACGAGCGCCCGCACCTGGCAACGAGCGGCCCCGAGCGGCGCAGCGCGCTGAACCGGCTCCTGTTCCCCCAACCCACGCGCGAGTTCGCGGCCGTCCGCGAGCAGTACGGCGACCTGTCGGTGGTCCCGACGGTCGACTACCTCTACGGCCTCCGCCCCGGGCAGGAGCACACCGTGCCGCTCGGCAAGGGCGTGGACCTGTTCGTCGGGCTCGAGGCGATCGGCGAGGCCGACGCCCGCGGGGTCCGCACGGTCATGGCGACGATGAACGGGCAGCTCCGCCCGGTGTACGTCCGTGACCGCTCGATCGAGGTCGAGACCAAGGCCGCCGAGAAGGCGGACAAGACCGACCCGAAGCACGTCGCCGCGCCGTTCTCCGGCGTGGTGACGCTCAAGGTCGCCGTCGGTGACGTCGTCGAGGCCGGTCAGGCCGTGGCGAGCATCGAGGCGATGAAGATGGAAGCGGCCATCACGGCGCCCGTGTCGGGCACCGTCGGCCGTCTCGCGATCCCGGCGACCCAGCAGGTGGACGCCGGCGACCTCCTGGTGGTGCTGCAGTAACGTGACCGTCCGTCCCATCCGCCTGTTCGGCGACCCCGTCCTCCGTTCGCCGGCCGATCCGATCCGCCCGGACGCGCTCGGCAGCCCCGGCATCCGCGACCTCGTGCAGGACCTCATCGACACCGTCAAGGAACCCGGTCGTGCCGGCGTCGCCGCACCCCAGATCGGGGTGGGCCTCCGCGCGTTCTCGTACAACGTCGACGGCGAGGTCGGCTACGTCCTCAACCCGGAGATCGTCGAGGTCTCGGGGGAGCCGGAGCTCATGGACGAGGGCTGCCTGTCGGTCCCCGGCCTGTCGTACCCGACGCGGCGGTCCCCGTACGCCAAGGTCCGCGGTGTCGACGTCGACGGGGCCGAGGTCGTCCTCGAGGGCACCGGCCTGATGGCCGAGGCGCTGCAGCACGAGGTCGACCACCTCGACGGCACCGTCTACGTCATGACCCTCGACCCGGAGGTCCGCCGCCAGGCCCTCCGCGACATCCGCGAGCAGGACTGGTTCCACTAGGACACGCCAGGAGGGTGACACCCCCACGGGGGATTGTCGCTTTGTCCTGACGAAGATGTACCGTGCTGCTGTCGGCTTCCCACCGACGCCCTTCCCACACCCCAGGACACCCAGCATGACCGCTCAGAACGACGAGCTCAGCTCGCACCGCACCCGGACCAACCGTCGTCCCGCCGACGTCCCCGTCACGACCTCCTCCACGGCCGTCCTGGACGCCCCGGAACCCCAGCAGACGCAGGAGCGCTGACCGCGCCGTCGCGGTGACCGCCTGGAGGCCCGGATCACGTCCCAGGGACGTGATCCGGGCCTCCAGGCGGTTGCGCCGGACCCCTAGCCGCGGCGGCGGCGACCCTCCACGACGGGCGTCGCGGTGGTCTGCACCTTCGAGCCCGAGTAGATGTGCTCGACGTCGGCCGCGAAGTCCTGCATGACGACGGCCCGCTTGATGGTCAGCTTGGGCGTGAGGTGGCCGGAGGCCTCCGTGAGCTCGGTGTCGAGGACCGTGAACGACCGCACCGACTCGGCGCGGGACACGCGCTGGTTCGCGGCGTCGATCGCCTCCTGTACGGCCTGGTGCACGCGCTCGTCGTAGGCGGCCTCGTGCGCCGACAGCGCCGGGGTGATCCCGCGCGCCTCGCACCAGCCGGGGAGCATGTCCCGGTCGAGCGTGACGAGGGCGGCGACGAAGGGCTTGCCCTCGCCGACGACCACGACCTGCCCGACGAGCGGGTGCTCCCGGATGCCGTCCTCGAGCGGCGCCGGTGCGACGTTCTTGCCGCTCGCGGTGACGATGAGCTCCTTGGCGCGTCCCGTCACGGTGAGGACGCCGTCGGCGTCGAGCCGCCCGAGGTCGCCGGTGTGGAACCAGCCGTCGGGCTTGGCGGCCGCGGTCGCCGCCTCGTTGTGCCAGTAGCGGTCGAAGACGTCGACCCCACGGATGAGGATCTCGTCGTCGTCCGCGATCCGGATCTCGACGCCGGGGAGCGCCCGGCCGACGCTGCCGATCCGGAGTTCCCCGGCACGGTTCACCGTCGCCGGCGCGGTCGTCTCGGTGAGCCCGTAGCCCTCGAGGATGTTGACGCCGATCGACCGGAAGAAGTGCGAGAGCCGGGGTGAGAGCGGCGCCGACCCGCTCACCGCGTGGGTGACCCGGCCGCCGATCGCGTCCCGGAGCTTCGCGTAGACGAGCTTGTCGAAGAGCTTGAAGCGCAGTGCGAGGCCGAGCGGCACCCTGCCCTTCGCGACCGCCTCGGAGTGCGCGACCGCCGTGCGTGCCGCCGCGCGGAAGACGTTGCCCCGGCCGCCGAGGTCGGCCTTCTGCTCGGCCGAGTTGTAGATCTTCTCGAAGACGCGCGGGACCGCGAGCAGGAACGTCGGCTTGAAGGTCGACACCGCCCGCATGAGGTCCTTGGTGTCCGGCTCGTGCCCGACGAGCACGCCCGAGGACACGCTCATCACGGCGATGAACCGGGCGAAGACGTGGGCCATCGGGATGAACAGGAGCGTGGAGGCGCCGTCGGCGACGATCTCCGGCATCGCCTCGTTCGCGCCCTCGACGGTGCCGGTGAAGTTGTCGTGCCGGAGCACGCAGCCCTTCGGCCGGCCGGTGGTGCCCGACGTGTAGATGATCGTGGCGTCGTCGTGGCCGTGCACGTCGGCGGTGCGAGCGTCGAGCTCGGCGTCGGTGACGTCCTCACCGAGCCGGGTCAGGTCGTCGAGCCCGCCGCCGTCGATCGTCCAGTGCTGGCCGAGGTGCGGGAGGTCCGGGGCGATCGAGGCCACCCGACGGGCGTGCTCCTCCTGCTCGACCACGATCGCGACCGCCTCGGAGTCGGACAGGATCCAGCGCACCTGGTCGGGGGAGCTGGTCTCGTAGACGGGGACGGACACCAGACCGGCGCGCCAGACGGCGAAGTCCACGAGGGTCCACTCCAGGCGGGTGCGGGACAGGATCGCGACGTGCGCGCCCGGCTCGAGGCCGGCGGCGACGAAGCCCTTCGCGATCCCGCGGACGCGGCGGTCGACGTCGGCGGCGCTGATGGTCGTCCAGGTGTCGCCGTGGCGCTCGGCCAGGATCGGCCGGTCCGGCGTCGTCCGGGCACGCTCGGAGAGCAGGCGTGCGGCGGAGCCGTGGTCGGGTGCGGTGATCGGTGTTGGGTGCCGCTGATCGTTCACGGTGACTCCCTTGTCGGCCGGTTCGATTCGAGTCAGCCTCATCGTCGAGGCGACACCGCCAGCATAGGGCGAACGGCCGAGCGTTCCGTGAGCATGCGGCGAACCGGTAGGCTCGATGCTCGTGCATGCCATCGGAATCGACATCGGGGGCACCAAGATCGCGGGTGCGGTCGTCACGGAACTGGGCGAGATCATCGCCGAGGACCGGGTGGCCACCAACGCTGCGGACCCGGACGCCATGCTGGACGACGTCGTCGCGATGGTGTCGCGACTGCGCGCCGCGAACGAGGTCTCGGCGGTCGGCGTGGCCGCGCCGGGGTTCATCGACGCCTCGCAGTCGATCGTCTACTACACGCCGAACATCCGCTGGCGGAACGAGCCGCTGCGCCAGAAGCTGCAGCAGCGCATCGGCGACCTGCACATCACGGTCGACAACGACGCCAACGCGGCGGGCTGGGCGGAGTTCCGCTTCGGTGCCGGGCGGCTCGTGTCCGACATGACGATGCTCACGATCGGCACCGGCGTCGGCGGCGCGATCGTCACCGAGGACCGCCTGTTCCGCGGGGGCTTCGGCACCGGTGGCGAGATCGGCCACCTCCGCATCGTGCCGAACGGGCTGCCCTGCGGCTGCGGCGCCCGCGGCTGCATCGAGCAGTACGGCTCCGGCCGTGCTCTGCAGCGCATGGCCAACGACGTCGCGGACGCCGGCGGCATCGGACAGGCGCTGGCCGAGGCGCGCGAGGCGAACGGCGGCGAGCTCGACGGGCACATCGTCGGCGACCTGATCCTGGCCGACGACCCCGGTGCCCTCGCGGCCCTCCGGCGGCTCGGCCGGCACCTGGGCGAGGCCTGCGCCTCCCTCTCCGCCGTGCTCGACCCGCAGCTGTTCGTCTTCGGCGGCGGCGTCGCGAGCGCGGGGGACCGGCTGCTCGACCCGATCAAGCAGGCGTACCTCAACAACCTCCCGGCCCGCGGGTACCACCCGGAGCCGGACTTCGTGATCGCCGAACTCGTCAACGACGCCGGGGTGGTGGGCGCGGCGGACCTCGCCCGCATCCACGCCCGCACGGCGTAGGGTCGCCTCACCCACCGTCAAGGAGCGTCGTCGATGACCTACTGGCTGCTGAAGAACTTCCTGCTCGGGCCGCTCATCCTCACCCTCTTCCGGCCGTGGGTCGTCGGCCGCGAGTACGTGCCCGCCAAGGGCCCGGTCATCTTCGCCTCGAACCACATCTCCTTCATCGACTCGGTGATCCTCCCGGCGGTGCTCGACCGTCGCGTGTCGTTCCTCGCGAAGAGCGACTACTTCACCGGCCGCGGCCTCAAGGGCTGGCTGACCAAGACGTTCTTCAACGCGATCGGCCAGCTCCCCATCGACCGATCCGGCGGCAAGGCGTCCGAGGCCTCGCTCCGTGCCGGCCTGCAGGTCCTGGCGCGCGGCGAGCAGCTCGGCATCTACCCCGAGGGCACCCGCAGCCCGGACGGCAAGCTCTACCGCGGACGCACGGGCATCGCCCGGATGATCCTCGAGGGGCGCGTCACCGTCGTCCCGGTCGCCATGGTCGGCACGCGCGAGGTGCAGCAGATCGGGCAGCGCATCCCGAAGTTCAAGCGCGTCGGGGTCGTGTTCGGCAAGCCGCTCGACTTCTCGCGCTTCGAGGGCTTCGAGACCGACCGCTTCATCCTCCGCAGCGTCACCGACGAGGTCATGCACGAGCTCGCCGGGCTGAGCCGTCAGGAGTACGTCGACGTCTACGCGACGAGCGTCAAGGAGCGGGCGAGCACCGCGCGCGAGCAGGTCCTCCGCGGCAAGGTCACGCGGAATGGGCAGGACGCCTCGGCACGTTAGGATTCGAAGGCCCCGCCGACCGGCTGGAGCGTCCCCTTCGAGAACACCGAGGTAGCACCCTTGTTCGAGTCGACCGACTTCGTCGCCCTGCAGGATCCGGACGTGATCGAGGGCCTCGACTATTGGCGGACGCTCCCGATCAAGCAGCAGCCGACGTGGCCGGACGCCGCCGCCGCCGAAGCGGCCTCCGCGGAGATCGCCACGCTGCCCCCGCTCGTGTTCGCGGGCGAGGTCGACAAGCTGCGTGAGCGCCTCGCGTCCGCGGCCCAGGGCAAGGCGTTCCTGCTCCAGGGCGGCGACTGCGCCGAGACGTTCGCCGGCGCCACCGCGGACTCGATCCGCGACCGCGTGAAGACGATCCTGCAGATGGCCGTCGTGCTCACCTACGGTGCGTCGATGCCCGTCATCAAGATGGGTCGCATGGCCGGGCAGTTCGCCAAGCCGCGCTCGAGCGACTTCGAGACCCGTGGCGACGTCACGCTGCCCGCCTACCGCGGCGACATCGTGAACGGCTACGACTTTACGCCGGAGAGCCGCCAGGCCGATCCCCGTCGCCTCGTGCAGGGGTACCACACGGCCGCATCGACCCTGAACCTCGTCCGCGCCTTCACGCAGGGGGGCTTCGCCGACCTGCGCCAGGTGCACTCGTGGAACAAGGGCTTCGCGTCGAACCCCGCGAACGCCCGGTACGAGCACCTGGCGAAGGAGATCGACCGCGCGATCCGGTTCATGGACGCGTGCGGCGCGGACTTCGACGAGTTGAAGCACGTCGAGTTCTACGCCTCGCACGAGGGGTTGCTCATGGACTACGAGCGCCCGATGACCCGGATCGACTCCCGCTCCGGCCTGGCGTACGACACCTCCGGGCACTTCATCTGGATCGGCGAGCGGACCCGCGACCTCGACGGCGCCCACGTGGACTTCCTGTCCCGCGTGCGGAACCCGATCGGCGTCAAGCTCGGCCCGACCACGAGCGTCGACGACATGAAGGCCCTGGTCGACAAGCTCGACCCGAACCGCGAGCCCGGCCGTCTGACGTTCATCACCCGCATGGGCGCCGGCAAGATCCGCGACGAGCTGCCCAAGCTGCTCGAGGCCATCAAGGGCATGGACGCGAACCCGCTGTGGGTGACCGACCCCATGCACGGCAACGGCCTGACGACGCCGACCGGGTACAAGACGCGCCGCTTCGACGACGTCGTGGACGAGGTCCTCGGCTTCTTCGAGGCGCACCGCGAGGTCGGCACGTACCCGGGCGGCATGCACGTCGAGCTCACCGGGGACGACGTCACGGAGTGCCTCGGCGGCTCGGAGCAGATCGACGAGGCGACCCTCGCGACCCGCTACGAGTCCCTGTGCGACCCGCGGCTGAACCACATGCAGTCCCTCGAGCTGGCGTTCCTCGTCGCCGAGGAGCTCAGCGCGCACCCGCACGTGCGCGCGTAGCGCGCCGCGGCGGCGCCGCGGGCGCCGCCCGTGGGCGCGAGACTCGGCCCCAGCGACCGATCTCGCGGCTTCGGCCGCGAGATCGGTCGCGTACGGCGAGACTCGGCTCGCCCTGTCGGACTGGAGGCGCGGTGCCAGCTGGCACCGCGCCTCCAGTCCGACACGTGCGTGGGTCCGGCGTCCGCCTGCCGAGACTCGGGGTCGGCGACGGATCTCGCGCGCTCGTCCGCGAGAACCGTCGCGCAGCGCGAGTCTCGCGGTGGCGGGGCCGGCGCTACTGCTTGTAGGCGAGCGTGATCGTGTCGCCGCGGTGCACGGTGCTGCCGGCAGCGGGATCCGTGGAGTCGACCGGCAGCGAGGCCTTCCAGTCGTAGAAGCCGCACAGGATGTTCGTGCAGTCCGGGACCGAGACCTTCAGCCCGAGGTTCTCGAGGGTCGAGGTCGCGTCGTTGATGGTCTTCCCGTGCACGTCCGGCAGGGTGATCGGCGCCGGGCCCTTCGAGACGACGAGGTCGACGGCCGTGCCCTTGACCGCGGGGTCGTCCTGGGCCTTGGCGGAGAGGATCTGCCCCTCGGGGACGTCGTCGCTGTACTGGCCGTTCTGGGTGCCGATCGTCAGCCCGACCGCGTCGAACGCTGCCGTCGCCTGGTCGACGGTCTTGCCGACGACGTCGGGGACCGGGCCGAGCGACACCGTGAGGGTGACCGGACCGCGCTCACCGTAGGTCTCCGTCTTCGACAGGTCGATGGTCTGCCCGTCGGTGCCGAGCCCGGTCGCCGCGATCACGGTGTCCTTCACCGCGTCGGGGGAGAACTGGTACTGGTCGTCCTGCAGCTGGAAGTCGTGGTCGAGCGCGGCGGTCACGGTGGAGATCGGCTGGCCGACGATCGCGGGCAGGGCGATCATCTTCGGGCCGTTCGACACCACGATCTGGACGGAGGTGCCCTTGCGGACCTCGCGCTTCGCGGCGGGCTTCGTCGTGGAGACCTGCCCCTTCGCGACGACGGCGTCGAACCGTGTGCCGGTGGTCGACGCCGTGTGCAGCCCCTCGGCCTCGAGCAGCTGGCGTGCCTGCGACACGGACTTCCCGGTGACCTCGGGGATGCGGACGTTGCCCCACGGGCCCGGGCCGAGCGCCCACCCGATGGTCCCGGCGATCCCGGCGAGCACCAGGAAGACGACGAGGACGATCCAGCCGCGCTTCCGTCGCTTCGCCGACTTGTCGGCGAGCCGCTGTCCGGCGGGGGAGAGCGCCCCGGGCTGCGAGCCGGTGCGGCGCGGCCCCGGGGCGTTGCGGGCGGCGCGTCCGGCACCGCGCTGCTGGCCGGCACCGGCGGGCTCGAGGATCGTCGTCGCGTCGCCGGAGTCGGCAGACGACGGCGAGGACCCGCCGGCCGGGAGGATCGCGGTCGCGTTCTCGGGGCGGAGCACCGCGGTGCGGTACTGGCCGGTGGCGCGCTGCTGGTTCCCCGACATGTGGTCGAGCATCTCGCGGGCGTCGCTCGGCCGGTCGTCGGGGTTCCGCGCGGTCGCCCAGGCGACGAGGTCGTCGAGCTCCGGCGGGACCCCGGCCACGGCGGCGCTCGGCGCCGGGACGGAGTCGTTCGCGTGCTGGTAGGCGATCTGCATCGGCTGCTCGCCCTTGTAGGGCTGCTCGCCGGTGAGCATCTCGTAGAGCATGATGCCGAGCGCGTAGATGTCGCTGCGGGAGTCGGCGGCGCCGCGCGTCACGAGTTCGGGGGAGAGGTACGCGATCGTGCCGAGCAGTGCCGCGCCCGTGGCGGTGTTCGCGGTCGTCGCGCGGGCGAGCCCGAAGTCGCCGAGCTTGATGCGGCCGTCGTCGGCGAGCAGGACGTTCTCGGGCTTGAGGTCGCGGTGCACGATCCCGGCGCGGTGGGCCGACGCGAGTCCGGCGAGCACGGCGCGCAGGATGTCGGTCGCCTGCTCGGGCGTGAGGGCGTGGTGCTCCTGCAGGAGGTCCCGGAGGGTGATGCCGGGGATGTACTCCATCACGATGTACGCGGTGTCGTCCTCGGCGCCCTGGTCGTACACACCGACGAGGTTCGGGTGTGAGAGCCGGGCGGCGGAACGGGCCTCTTGGATGAAGCGCTCCCGGAACGCCTGGTCGTCCGCCAGGTGGCCGTGCATGATCTTGATCGCGACGCGTCGTTCGAGCCGGACGTCGGTCGCGAGGTACACGGTCGCCATGCCCCCGCGCGCGATGCGGGAGCGCACGCGGTACCGGTGATCGATCATGCGACCGATCATCGGGTCCGTGGCGGCGTTGGTGGTCATCGGCGGCATTCTACGAATCGGGACTGCACGGACCCGCACTGACGCACCGGTCGTGACCGAATCTCGATCTTGCGGATGACTCGCGTTCGCCGGACGGCCACGCGCGGACGGGCGCGCCGGACGGCCACGCGCGGACGAGCGCGCCGGACGGCCACGCGCGGACGAGCCGGTCCGGCGGTCAGGCTCAGAGCGACGCCAGGAGACGCTGGGCGGTCGACTCCCACTGCGCGTACGCCTTCGGGTACGCCGACACCTGCACGGCCTGCGCCGCCGTGGTGACGTTCATCGAGGACCAGCCGGCGATGTCGAGCAGCCCCCGCGTGTGCCCGGGGTTGCCGGTGAAGAACAGCTTCGCCGCCGTCGCCGGGTCCTGCAGCGCCGCCGCGGTGCCCCAGCCCTGGCTCGGCCGCTGCTGGAACAGCCCGACGGAGTCGCGGTCGCCGTGCGACAGGTTGCGCAGACTGGACTCCTGCATCGCCGCGGCCAGCGCGATGACGATCCCGCGGTCCGGGACGCCGAGCGACCGTCCGACGGACACGATCGTCGCCGCGTTGCCGCGCTGTTCGGCGGAGAGGGACGGACCGGACGCCGGCAGGACCAGCGTCTTCCCGGCGTAGATCGTGCTCGTGTAGGTGAGGCCGTTCGCCGAGAGGAGCGCGGACACGGTCACCCCGTGCGCCGCGGCGATCGTGGCGATGGTGTCGCCCGTGCCGATCCGCACGCTACCCGCACGAGCCGACGAGCCGGACCCGGACACGCCCGACCCGGACCCCGACGCGCCGGCACCCGACGCGGGCGTGGCCGTCGACGCCGAGCCCGCCGTCGGCACGCGCAGCGTCTGCCCGGGGTAGATCACGGACCGCTGCGAGAGCTTGTTCGCACCGAGGAGCGCCGTGGTGGAGACGCCGACGCGAGCCGCGATGCCCGAGACCGTGTCGCCCTGCTTGACGTGGTAGCTGCCGGAGGCCGACGACGAACCGCTCGTGGCCGAGGCCGTGCTGACGGCCGGGGTCGACGCGAGGTGCAGGGTCTGCCCGGGGTGGATGATCGTGTTCCACCCGAGACCGTTGCGCACGAGCACCTCCTGCGCGGACAGGCCGTACCGGGCGGCGATGCCCGACACGGTGTCGCCCTGCCGGACGGTGTACGTGGTGGGAGCCGCGGAGACCGCCGCGACCGTGGTGACGGTCGTCTGCGAGGGCCGGGCGACGGCGGTGCCGAACACCGGACGGTCCGTGACGGTGCGGTCCTCGTCGACGTGCCGCTTGTTGGCGCCGTCGTCCTGGTGGCGCGGTTCGGCGTGGGCGACCGGACCGGTGAGGCCCGCGGTCACCGCGATCGTCCCCGCGAGGACGATGGGCATGGTGGCGAACCGGGCGGATCGTGCGCGCCGGGCGGCTTCGTCTGCAGCGTTGTCCACGGGTTTCTCCTGTCCTTGCGGTGAGCCGTGCGCACGCGTGCGCACTCACAGGTGGCTCAACGCTGGCATGGCTTGATTCCCAAGTCAACCAGAGAGTCTGATGTTGCGTGTGTGACCAATGTGACGAACGGGGCGGTGTGCGCCTCCCCGTGACTCTGGCACCATGGGGCCTGTGAGTGCTGCTCCCACCGACGACACGACCCTTTCCGAACGATGGCTGACCGTCCCTGACCTGGTGGACCTGCTCGGCGTGAGTCCGGGTCGCATCCACCGGCTCTTCGAACAGAAGACGCTCCTGGCCGCGCGCGTCGACGGCGTGCTCCGCGTCCCGGTCGAGTTCCTCGACGGCACCGAGCCGCTGCCCGAACTGCGCGGGACGCTCATCGTCCTCGGCGACAACGGCTTCACCGACGACGAGGCCGTCCGGTGGATGCTCTCCGTCGACGACGCCATGGGCACCTCGCCCATCGCCGCGCTGCGCGCCGGCCGCAAGGCCGAGGTCCGTCGCATCGCCCAGTCGCTGCTCTAGACGTCCCCACCCGACGGCCTGGAGGCGCGGGGCGGGCCCGCACCGTTCCTCCAGTCCGCCGTTCGCTCGCGTCTACGCCACGCGACGGCTGACCGTGTCGGCCAGCGACACGAGTTGCTCGCGCGCCGACGGCGTCAACGGCGCCGCCTCGATGGCGGCCTTCGCACGCTGCACGTGCCGGTCGATCGAGCGCTCGACCGCGGCGACCGCGCCGGACTCGGTGAGGGTCGCACGGAGCATCTGCACCTGCGCCTCGTCGAGGTCCGGGTCGCCGAGCAACTCGTCGAGGAGCTGCCGGGGGCCGGACGGGAGTGCCTTGCGCGCCGAGGCGATGAGGACGGTGCGCTTGCCCTCGCGGAGGTCGTCGCCGGCGGGCTTCCCGGTCACCTCCGGGTCGCCGAAGACCCCGAGCATGTCGTCGCGGAGCTGGTAGGCGACGCCGAGGGGGAGGCCGAACGCGCGGAGTCCCTCGAGCTGGGCCTCCGACGCACCGGCGACGAGGGCGCCGATGAGGAGAGGGGCCTCCACCGAGTACTTCGCCGACTTGAACACGATGACGCGCTGGGCGCGCACGAGGTGTTCGGCCTCGTCGATCGTCGGCCAGGCGGTCTCCTCGTGCACGTCGAGGTACTGCCCGGCGGTGACGTCGAGGCGCATCGTGTGGAACTCCTGGCGGACGATGCGGGCGCGTGCCGGGTCGAGGAGCGCCAGCCCCTCGTCGAACACCGCGTCGCTCAGGGACAGCAGGAGGTCGCCGAGGAGCAGGGCCGAGTTCGTGCCGTACAGCCCGCGGTCGCCGACCCAGCCGGACTCCTCGTGCAGGGACTCGAACCGGCGGTGTGCGGCGGGACGACCACGGCGGGTGTCCGAGCGGTCCATGATGTCGTCGTGCACCAGGGCCGCTGCGTGGAAGATCTCGAGGGCCGCGGCGACGGTGACGATCGCCTCCGCCGTGGTCTGGCGGGACCCCTCGGCGAGCGGGTCGAACGAGCCGGAACGACCCGCCACCGACTGCCAGCCCCAGTAGCAGAACAGGGCGCGGAACCGCTTGCCGCCGGAGAGCAGATCGCGGGCGTAGGCGTCGAACGGAGCGAGGTCCGGACTGATCGCGGCGAGCCGTTCACGTTGGTCGTCCAGCGCTCGATCGATCCGCGCCGACACGAGGTCCACTAATCGCGTACTCTCAGCCACACTCCCTACCCTAGTGGAGCGGTCGAGTCGTAGACTCGGTCCACCTCAACCACGCGTCGATCCCAGGAACAGAGGGAACACAGATGCCACTCTCGGAGCAAGAGCAGCGACTCCTCGAAGAGATGGAGCGGAGCCTCTACCAGAATGACTCCGACTTCGTCGCGCGTGTCACGCGACGCCAGGGGCGTCCGACGTACACCTCCATCACGCTCGGGGTGCTCGGCGCCCTCGCCGGTGTCGCGATCGTCATCGTCGGGTTGGTCGTCAAGATGCCGCTCCTCGGGATCCTCGGCTTCGTCGTGATGCTCGCCGGCGTCCTGTTCGCACTGCGCCCCGGTATGCGGGCCCCGAAGGCGAAGGCGCCTCGGGCCGGCAAGCCCTCCGCGGGCGGGAACGCTCGGCCGAGCCAGGGCGGCGGGTCCTTCATGGACCGGATGAACGACCGCTGGGACAAGCGGAACGACCAGAGCTAGGCGGCTCTCCACACTCCTCCACGGGGTCGGTCCTTCGGGACCGGCCCCGTTTCGTGTGCCCGGGGTGGGGTGCGGGCGGGGGTCGGGCCCGGTGTCGGCCGGGGCCGGTGAGATCGCAGTTCGGCGGGGGTCCGGCCGCGCGAGGGCCGCGGGAGTGCGATCTCGGCGGGGGTCCGGGCTCGGACCCGGGGCCGGCGGGCCGGGCCCGGTGTCGGCCGGGGTGGCCGGGCCCGGTGCCGCCCGGGGCCGG
>Ga0153992_100023_pt1 | contig 45679 bp, 37 predicted proteins | sample TSNC076MetaG_FD_104683 | JGI IMG/M metagenome (GOLD analysis project Ga0153992, IMG submission 104683) | Attine ant fungus gardens microbial communities from North Carolina, USA - TSNC076 MetaG | ecosystem: Host-associated > Fungi > Mycelium > Unclassified | place: USA: North Carolina, Lumber... | reverse complement strand
GCGATGGTCATGGTGGACACCTTTCGACGACGCTGTCGGGGCGCTGGGTCCGCGCCTGCCCGCAGGCTACGGCGCGGTGGGTTGCATCCGGTTGCGACCCAGTCGCTTCGGCAGGAGGGCACCGAGCTGCGACCGCTGGTGACCGTTCATGAACGGACGCTCGAAGCACCAGGCGAAGACCACCGAGACCGCGAAGACGAGCGGGACCACCACCAGCAGCTGGATCGCGAGGGCCGCCGCCGTCGGCAGTCCCGTCGCGATGAACCAGAGGTTCACCGCGGCGAGGATCGGGCGGTGGATCAGGTACGCGCTGTACGAGACGAGACCGAGCCGCCGCAGCAGCACCGGCGTGAAGAGCCGTCGGACCCGGCCGGTCGTCCGGGTGTCGCTGCCGTGCACCTCGCGGTCGGTGAGCACCCCGATCAGGACCGCGCCCCCGGCGCCGGAGAGGATCCACCGTGCGGCGTCGGTGGGGACGGTGACGACGCCGACCGACGCCAGCCAGCCGAGGACGACCGCCCCGCCGAACATGGCGGCGCCGAGGCCGACGAGGACCGCTGGACGTGCGAAGCCGGCTCGCACGAGACGCGATCGGCGTTCGGACAGGGCGGCGCCCCGACCGTGGGTCACGTGGGCCACGTACATCCCGAGGCCGAACAGCCCGAGCGCGAACGGCGCGGACCACTTCAGGACGCCGGTCACGCTCGACACCGCGGAGAGCGCGAACATCCCCGCCACCACCCAGGCCGGGTCGATGCGACGCCAGAGCACCAGCACGATCGGCAGGAGCAACCCGAGCTGCCACTCGACGCCGAGGCTCCACCAGGGCCCGACGATGGAGAAGATCGTCTCGGGGAACAGGTTGTGGACCAACAGGGCGTGGGCGACCACCGACTGCCAGGTCACCGGGAGGTGCAGGGACCACGACGACGCCGAGTCCTCGCGGATGGCGGGGACGACGGCGATGAGCACCAGCGTGAGGAGGAGCGCCACCAGGTACGGCGGGACCAGGCGGCGGGTCCGACGCACCACGTGCCCGCGCCAGCCCCCTCTCAGCTGCGCGTCCGAGGTCATCGACACCGCGATCATCAGCGAGTAGCCGGAGAGGACGACGAACACCGGCACACGGACCTCGATCGCTCCAAGCAACGGCGGGAGCCACGGAAGGTCCCGGTCGAGGTCACCGATCGCTCCGACACCGGCGGCGTGGCCGACCACCACCAGCAGGACGAGGGCCCCACGGAGCCCGTCGAGGAAGGCCAGTTCGTGTCGCTGCGGCCGGTTCGGTCGGTTCGCTGTCTGATGCTGCACATATCAAATATAACGTGCGGCAGGATATTCCGGAAGGGTGCGCCTGATCGAGGTAGCGTCGAGTCGAGCAGGTCCGACAGGGAGGAGTGCTCGTGGATTCTCGTGCCGTCCGCACGTTCCGTGTCTTCGTCATCGTCACCGCCGTCGTCGCGATCGCCCTCGGCGTGGTCGCCATCGTCTGGCCGCGACCGTCGCTCGTCGTGGTCGCGCTGCTGTTCGGCGTGTACCTCGTGGTCGCCGGCGCACTGCGCGTGTTCGCAGCCGTCCGGGGCCACGGCACGCCCGCGGTCTGGCGGTGGACCTCGGGCATCGTCGGTGCCCTCGTCGGGATCGCCGGCCTGGTGACGCTGCTCGACCCGGCGATCCCGCTCGTCGTCTACGCCGTCCTCGCGGGGATCGGGTTCATCGTCGAGGGGATCGCGGCGCTCGTCGGCGGCTTCGTCGGCCACCCCGGCTCGTCCCGCGTGCCGACCATCGTGAGCGGCGTGCTCTCGATCCTCGGCGGCGTGGTCGTCCTGGTCGCACCGGGACTCGCGCTGACCGTCTTCATGGTGTTCGCGGGCATCGCCCTGATCGTCGTCGGGGCTGCGGCGCTCCTGCTCCTCCCCCCGCGGGCAGCGGTCCGCCGGTAGCCGGTCGCCGCCGGGCCGGTCCCCGCCGGGGCCGGTCGCGGTCCGCGCCTACGCGCTGCCCGTCCCGAACAGCAGCCCGAGGCCGTACGTGACGGCAGCGGCGCCGAAGCCGATCGCGAGCTGTCGCAGCGCGCGGCGGACCGGGGACGCCCCGCTGAGCACCCCGACCACGGCGCCGGTGCCGAGCAGCGCGATCCCGACGAGGGCGGCCGCCACGGCGATCGCCGCCCAGCCCTGCAGGCCGAACAGGTACGGCAGGACCGGGATGACCGCGCCGGAGGCGAAGAAGCAGAAGCTCGACACGGCGGCGCTCATGCCGTTGCCGATCGCCTCGTGGTCGTCGGCCGGGGTCGTCGGCGAGACCGTCGTGCCGGCGAGCACCTCGTCCGCGTGGGCGTGTGCGTCCGACTCGCTCATCCCCCGCGCGCGGTAGACCAGCGCGAGCTCGTTCGCGTCCACGTCGAGGTCCGCCACGGCGCGACCGGCCTCCGGGTGCGGCGCCGACGCCGTGAGGAGCTCGCGCTGCGACCGCACCGACACGTACTCCCCGGCGCCCATCGACAGGGCGCCCGCGAGCAGCCCGGCGATGCCGCTCAACAGCACGAAGTGCCGGTCGGCGCCGGACGCGCTCACGCCGATGATCAGCGCGAGGTTCGACACGAGGCCGTCGTTCGCGCCGAAGACCGCGGCCCGGAACGTCCCGGAGAGCCGCATGCGCCCGCGGTTCGCGAGACCCCGCACGACCTCGCCGTGGATCCGCTCGTCGGCTGCCATGGTCGCGGTCGCGTCGGCGTCGTCGGCGTACGGCGACCGGTCCTCCGCACGCTGCATGAGCGCCAGGACGAACACCGAGCCGAACCGCTTCGCCAACGCCGCCAGCACCCGGGTCCGCAGGCTGCCCCGCTGCGGACGCCCGACGTCCGACCCGAGGAGGTCGAGCCAGTGCTGCTCGTGGCGTCCCTCTGCCTCGGCCAGCGCGGTCAGGATCTCGCGCTCCTCGCCGGAGCGGCGCGCGGCGAGGTTGCGGTACACCGCGGCTTCCGCGCGTTCGTCGGCGAGGTAGCGGCGCCAGCGCCGCACGTCGGCGCGGTGCGCCGTGGATCCGGTCTGGAGGCTCACACCAGCCATCCTGCCGTGTCGCGTCGCGACGTGCGGACCGGGAACGCGACGGGGCGCGGACCGGCGGCCGACGACGCTGCTGCGCCGTGCCTCCAGTCCGCGCCCCGTCGGGTGTCGGACGCTCGGATCAGTCCCGCACGTAGGCCGGAGCGGCCTCGGCGTGCGCGTCACCGACGCGGTGCACACGGAGGTCGTTCGTCGAGCCCTCGATGCCGGGAGGCGAGCCCGCCGTGACGATCACGCGGTCGCCGGGGGCGGCGAGCCCGTTCTCGAGGAGGACGTCGTCCACCTGCGAGAACAGCTCGTCGGTGTGGGTCTTGCGCTCCACGAGGAACGAGCGCACACCCCAGGTGAGCGCCATGCGACGGCGGGTTGCCTCGTTCGGGGTGAACGCGATGATCGGCAGGCCGTGACGGAGGCGCGACATGCGGCGCGCGGAGTCGCCGGACTCCGTGAACACGCAGAGGTACGAGGCCTCGGTGAACTCGGCGATCTCGACGGCGGCGAGCGTGATCGCACCACCGAGCGTGCGCGGCTTCGTGCCGAGCGGCGCGATGCGCTCGAGGCCGTGGTCCTCGGTGGACTCGACGATGCGGGCCATCGTGCGGACCGTCTGCACCGGGTACTCGCCGACGCTCGTCTCGCCGGAGAGCATGACCGCGTCGGCGCCGTCGAGGACGGCGTTCGCGACGTCGGAGGTCTCGGCGCGGGTCGGGATCGGCGACGAGATCATCGACTCGAGCATCTGCGTCGCGACGATGACCGGCTTCGCCATGCGGCGGGCGAGCTCGACGGCGCGCTTCTGCACGATCGGGACCGCCTCGAGCGGGAGCTCCACACCGAGGTCGCCGCGGGCGACCATGATGCTGTCGAAGGCGTCGATGATCTCCTCGAGCGCGTCGACGGCCTGCGGCTTCTCGATCTTGGCGATGACGGGGAGGCGCTTGCCCTCCTCGTCCATGATCTCGTGGGCGCGGTCGACGTCGGCGGCGTTGCGCACGAACGACAGCGCGATGAGGTCGGCGCCCTGGCGGATCGCCCAGCGGAGGTCCGCCTCGTCCTTCTCGCTCAGCGCGGGGACGTTCACGGCGACGCCGGGCAGGTTGATGCCCTTGTTGTTCGACACGGTGCCGCCGACGACGACCTCGGTGCGGACGCGCACGCCGTCGGTGTCCAGCACGCGGAGGCGGACACGACCGTCGTCGATGAGCAGCGGGTCACCGGGCTTGACGTCCTGCGGGAGGCCCTTGAACGTCGTCCCGCAGATCTCCTTCGAGCCGGGGACGTCCTCCGTCGTGATCGTGAAGACGTCGCCGACCGCGAGGTCGTGCGGGCCGTCGGCGAACTTCGCGAGGCGGATCTTCGGACCCTGCAGGTCGACGAGGATCGCGACGGGCTTGCCGAGCTCCTCGGCGGCGCGACGGACGTTCACGTAGTTGGCCTCGTGGACGCTGTAGTCACCGTGGCTGAGGTTGAGGCGGGCGACGTCGACGCCCGCTTCGATGATCTCCTTGACGGTCTCGTACTCCGACGTTGCCGGTCCGAGCGTCGAAACGATCTTTGCGCGTCTCAATGGATTCCTTCGTGGTGGTGGATGGTGCGTGGGCTTGTCGCGCTGTGGGGCCGCGCGGAACGAAGCGAGGCCACCAGCACCCTATCGAGTGCTGGTGGCCTGGCGCTCACTGGTCGGTCGGGGTTCCCGATGCGTTCACGTCGGGCCTCAGACCGTGATGGCGCGGTCGGTGGCCTTGACCGGCGCCGGCAGGATCGTCGACCCCTCGAGGTACTCGTCGACCTTGGCCGCGGCGGCCCGACCCTCGGCGATCGCCCAGACGATGAGCGACTGCCCGCGACCGGCGTCCCCGGCGACGAACACACCGGGCTCGTTGGTCGCGTAGTCGGCCTGACGGGCGACGGCGCCGGACACCGTGGTCGGCAGGCCGAGCTGCGGCTCGAGCGTGTCGGTCTCCGGTCCGGTGAAGCCCATCGCGATGAGGACGAGGTCCGCGGGGATCTCACGCTCGGTGCCGGCCTTCGGGACACGTCGGCCGTCGAGGTACTCGGTCTCGGCGACGCGGAGGGCCCGGACCTCGCCGGCCTCGTTGGCGAGGAACTCGACGGTGGAGGCCAGGTAGTGCCGCTCGCCGCCCTCCTCGTGGGCGCTCGTGACCTCGAACACGGTCGGGAACATCGGCCACGGCTGGTCGGAGGGACGCTCCAGCGGCGGCTGCTTGCCGATCGCCAGGTTCGTCACGCTGAGCGCACCCTGGCGGTGGGCGGTACCGATGCAGTCCGCGCCGGTGTCGCCACCGCCGATGACCACGACGTGCTTGCCCTCGGCCGTGATCTGGTTGTCGACCGTGGTGCCCGCGTTGGCCTTGTTCTGCTGGACGAGGTAGTCCATCGCGAAGTGCACGCCGTCGTGGTCGCGCCCCGGGATGGGCAGGTCGCGCGGCACCGTGGCGCCGGTCGCGACGACGACCGCGTCGTACCGGGACTTCAGGTCGTCCCAGGTGATGTCGCGGCCGATCTCGACGCCGGCACGGAAGCGGGTGCCCTCGGCCTGCATCTGTGCGAGACGCGCGTCGATCTGGCGCTTCTCCATCTTGAAGTCCGGGATGCCGTAGCGGAGCAGACCGCCGATCCGGTCGTCGCGCTCGTACACCGCGACGGTGTGCCCGGCGCGGGTCAGCTGCTGCGCGGCGGCGAGCCCGGCGGGGCCGGACCCGACGACGGCGACGGTCTTGCCGGTGAGCCGCTCCGGCGGGTGCGGGGTGACCCACCCGTTCTGGAACGCCTCGTCGATGATCGAGACCTCGACCTGCTTGATCGTCACCGGGGGCTGGTTGATGCCGAGCACGCAGGACGCCTCGCACGGCGCCGGGCACAGCCGACCCGTGAACTCCGGGAAGTTGTTCGTCGCGTGCAGCCGCTCGATCGCCTGGCGTCCCTCGCCGCGCCACGTCAGGTCGTTCCACTCCGGGATGAGGTTCCCGAGCGGGCAGCCCTGGTGGCAGAACGGCACGCCGCAGTCCATGCAGCGGCCGGCCTGGCGCTTGAGGGCGCCGGACTCCTGCTGCTCGTAGACCTCTTTCCAGTCCATGAGCCGCACGGGCACGGGTCGACGGGCCGGGAGCTCGCGCTCCTGGACCTTCAGGAATCCCTTGGGGTCAGCCACCGGTCACCTCCACGAAGTTGATGCACACTGTCGGTTCCAGACCGTTGCGGTCAGCCACCGGTCGCGAGGAGTCAGCCACCGGTCACCTCCAGGATGCGGTTCCAGACGACGTCGCCGTCCGGGTCGAGGCCCTCGTCGACGGCCTGCTGTCGGGTCTCGAGCACGGCCGCGTAGTCACGCGGCAGCACCTTGACGAACTCGCTGAGGTCACCGGACTCGAGCAGGTCGGCCGCGAGGGTCGAACCGGTCTCCGCCACGTGCCGGGCGAGCAGGTCGTTCACGATCTCGACGTCCGCGCTGTCGAGCGGACCGAGTCGCAGTTCGCCGGACGCGAGCGAGTCGGTGTTCACGTGCTCCTCGCGGAGCCCGCGGACGTACGCCGTGCCGCCGGACATGCCGGCGCCGAGGTTCCGGCCGGTCTCGCCGAGGATCAGCGCGAGGCCACCGGTCATGTACTCGAGCGCGTGGTCGCCCACGCCCTCGACGACCGCGGTGGCGCCGGAGTTGCGAACCAGGAACCGCTCGCCCACGATGCCGCGGATGAACATGCTGCCCTGGGTCGCACCGTACCCGATCACGTTGCCGGCGATCACGTTCTGCGACGGGTCGAAGCCGGAGCCCGCGTCGGGGCGGACGACGATCTCGCCGCCGGACAGGCCCTTGCCGACGTAGTCGTTGCTGTCGCCGATGAGCCGGAGCGTGATGCCGGCCGGCAGGAACGCGCCGAGCGACTGTCCGGCGGATCCGCGCAGCGTCACGTCGATCGAGCCGGAGGGCAGCCCGTTCTCACCGTGGCGGAGCGTGACCTCGTGCCCGAGCATCGTGCCGACGGCCCGCTCCGTGTTCCGGATCGGGAGGTCGAGCGCGATCGTCCCGCCGTGCTCGAGGACGTCGGAGGTCTGCTGGATGAGCTGCACGTCGAAGTGCTGCTCGAGCTCGTGGTCCTGGTCGCGGTGGTGGCGGCGCGGCTCGTCGGCGTCGAAGTGCGGCCCTGCGAGGACGGGTCCGAGGTCGAGGCCGGACGCCTTCCAGTGCTCCACCGCACGGTCGACGTCGAGCGCGTCGGCGTGGCCGATCGCCTCCTCGAGGCTGCGGAAGCCGAGCTCCGCGAGGAGCTCACGGACCTCCTGCGCAATGAACTCGAAGAAGTTCACGACGAACTCGGGCTTGCCGCTGAACCGCTTGCGGAGCTCGGGGTTCTGCGTGGCGACGCCCACCGGGCAGGTGTCCAGGTGGCAGACCCGCATCAGGATGCAGCCCTCGACCACGAGCGGCGCGGTCGCGAAGCCGTACTCCTCGGCACCCAGCAGCGCGGCCACGACGACGTCGCGACCGGTCTTCATCTGGCCGTCGACCTGCACGACCACGCGATCCCGCATGCCGTTCAGCATCAGGGTCTGCTGGGTCTCGGCGAGGCCGATCTCCCACGGGGTCCCGGCGTGCTTCAGCGAGTTCAGCGGCGACGCACCCGTGCCGCCGTCGTGCCCGGACACGAGCACGACGTCGGCGAGGGCCTTCGTGACCCCGGCGGCGACCGCCCCGATCCCGGACTGGCTGACGAGCTTCACGTGGACGCGAGCGGACGGGTTCGCACGCTTCACGTCGAAGATCAGCTGCTTGAGGTCCTCGATGGAGTAGATGTCGTGGTGCGGCGGCGGCGAGATGAGCCCGACGCCGGCGGTCGCGTGGCGCGTGCGGGCGACCCAGGGGTACACCTTGGTCGGCGGCAGCTGCCCGCCCTCGCCCGGCTTCGCGCCCTGGGCCATCTTCAACTGGATGTCCGCCGCGTGGGTCAGGTACATGCTCGTGACGCCGAAGCGGCCGGACGCGACCTGCTTGATCGCGCTGCGGCGCTCGGGGTCGAGCAGGCGGTCGACGTCCTCGCCGCCCTCCCCCGTGTTCGACCGGCCGCCGAGACGGTTCATCGCGATCGCGAGGGTCTCGTGGGCCTCCTTGGAGATGGAGCCGTAGGACATCGCACCGGTGTTGAACCGCTTCACGATCGACTCGATCGGCTCGACCTCGTCCAGGGCCACGGGCTTGCGGGCACCGTTCTTGAAGCGGAACAGGCCGCGGAGCGTCATGAGCTGCTCGGACTGGTCGTCGACGGCCTTCGAGTACTCGCGGAAGATGTCGTACCGACGCGACCGTGTGGCGTGCTGCAGGCGGAAGACCGTGTCCGGGTTGAACAGGTGCGGCGGTCCCTCGCGGCGCCACTGGTACTCGCCCCCGGTCTGCAGGCGCTCGTGGGAGAGCACCGCGCCGTCCTGCGGGTACGCCTGCGCGTGCCGTTCGGCGTTCTCCTTCGCGATCACCTCGATGCCGACGCCGCCGAGGATCGACGACGTGCCGGTGAAGTAGCGGTCGACGAACTCCTGGCTGAGCCCGACGGCCTCGAACGCCTGGGCGCCGGCGTAGCTCGACACCGTCGAGATACCCATCTTCGACATGATCTTCAGCACGCCCTTGCCGAGCGCCTTGATCACGTTCTTGACCGCCTGCTCCGGGGTGACGCCGCTGATCATGCCCTGGCGGACGAGGATCTCGCAGGTCTCCATCGCGAGGTACGGGTTGATCGCCGACGCGCCGTACCCGATGAGGGTCGCCACGTGGTGGACCTCGCGCACGTCGCCGGCCTCGACGATCAGGCCGACCTTCATGCGCTGCTCGGTACGGATCAGGTGGTGGTGCACGGCCGCGAGCAGCAGGAGGCTCGGCACCGGGGCCTGCTCCGCGTTGCCGTCGCGGTCGGACAGCACGATGAACTGCTTGCCGGCCTCGATCGCCGCGTCGACCTCGTCGCAGACCGCGGCGATGCGCTTCTGCATGGCCTTCTTGCCGGCGTCCACCCGGTACAGGCCCTTGATCGTCACGGTGAGGTGGCGGCCGGACTCGGTCTCGAAGTGCTGGATCTTGGCGAGCTCGTCGTTGTCGATGACCGGGAAGTCGAGGACGATCTGCTTCGCGTGCTCCGGGCCCGCGGTGAGGAGGTTGCGCTCCGGGCCGAGCCCCATGCCCATCGACGTGATGACCTGCTCGCGGATCGAGTCGAGCGGCGGGTTCGTCACCTGCGCGAACTGCTGCGTGAAGTAGTCGAACAGCAGCCGCGGACGCTGGGAGAGGACGGCGATGGGCGTGTCCGACCCCATCGCGCCGAGGGGCTCCGCGCCGGTCTGCGCCATCGGACGCAGCAGGATGCGGACCTCTTCCTCGGTGTAGCCGAAGGCGCGCTGGCGACGGGTGACCGACGCCGGCGTGTGCACGATGTGCTCGCGGTCGGGCAGGTCGCCGAGGTTGATGCGGCCCTGCTCGAGCCACTCGCCCCACGGTCCGGAGGCGGCGAGGTCCCGTTTGACCTCGTCGTCCTCGATGATGCGGCCGGCCTCGGTGTCGACGAGGAACATCCGACCGGGGCGCAGGCGGCCCTTCCGCACGACCTTGCCGGCGGGCACGTCGATGACGCCCGTCTCGGACCCCATCACGATGAGGCCGTCGTCCGTGACGAGGAAGCGTCCGGGGCGCAGGCCGTTCCGGTCGAGCGTGGCACCGACGAGCGAGCCGTCGGTGAACGTGATGGCCGCCGGGCCGTCCCACGGCTCCATGAGCATCGAGTGGTACTCGTAGAACGCGCGGAGGTCGGGGTCCATCCCGACCTGGTTCTCCCAGGCCTCCGGCACCATCATCGACACCGCGTGCGGCAGCGAGCGTCCGGTGAGGGTCAGGAGCTCCAGGACCTCGTCGAAGGACGCCGAGTCGCTCGCGCCGGGGCTGACGATCGGCAGCAGCGGGGCCATGTCGCCGAGCAGTTCGCTCTGCAGCTGCGACTGGCGTGCGCGCATCCAGTTCCGGTTGCCGCGCACGGTGTTGATCTCGCCGTTGTGGGCGAGGGTGCGGAACGGCTGGGCGAGCGGCCACGACGGGAACGTGTTGGTGGAGTACCGCGAGTGCACGATCGCGAGCTTCGACGCGAAGCGCTCGTCGCTGAGGTCCGGGTAGAACGGCTCGAGCTGCAGGGTCGTGACCATGCCCTTGTAGACCATGGTGCGGCTCGACAGCGACATGAAGTAGACCTCGGCGTCGTGCTCGGCCCGCTTGCGGAGGCGGAACGCCTGCCGGTCCAGCGCGATGCCGCTCCAGGAGGCTCCGTGCACGTCGTGCCGGATCGACGCGACGAACAGCTGCTCGAACGCCGGCATCGCGGCGCGCGCCAGGGTGCCGAGGACGTCCGGACGCACCGGCACCTCGCGCCAGCCGAGGACGCGCAGACCCTCTTCGCGGGCGAGTCGCTCGACGGCACCCTTGACGGCGTGCCGATCGTCCTCGTCGACGGGCAGGTAGGCCGTGCCGACGGCGTACTCCCCCGCGGGCGGCAGGTCGAACGACACCACGGACCGGAAGAACTCGTCCGGCACCTGGCAGAGGATGCCCGCGCCGTCACCCGTGCCGGCGTCCGACCCGACGGCACCGCGGTGCTCGAGGTTGCGCAGGGCGCCGAGCGCGGCGTCGACGATGTCGTGGCCGGCCGTGCCGCGCAGGGTCGCGACCATCGCGAGACCGCACGCGTCCTTCTCGTTCGCCGGGTCGTACATGCCGGCGGCGTCGGGGACCGCCGAGAACCGGCGGTGCGGCGGCAGGAGGTCTGCGGACTGGGGTGGCTGGAGCGCCATGGGGAACCGTCCTCACGAGGAAGTGGAACAGGGACAGCGGTGGCCCGGTGGTGCGTTCCGCCCGAACGGGCGGGACTGGTGCCCGTGCTCGCCGTCAGTGGTGTGCCCTGACGGCGCGCGAGGTGTCGAAGCCGCTTGTGGCGGGTCCAGGGGTGCTGCGACCGGCACGCGTGGCCGATCGGGATCGGTCACGCAGGAGGGTGGCTCCTATGCGCGGCCAGCTGCGCCGGTGGTGACCGGATCGGAGTCCGTGGCGGCCGCCGGAGCGTCGTCGTCGGTCTCCGACCAGGTGTCGTCCGAGTCTACCCCGGACTTCGAGCCCGGCTCGCGACCCGGCAGGTACGGACTCGGCTCGTTGCCGGTGTGCCGCTTCGACTGCACGAGGAAGATGATGATGCCGAGCAGGATGGCCGCGAAGGACATCCACACGTTCGTCCGGATGCCGAAGAAGGTCTCGCTGGTGTCGACGCGGATCGACTCGAGCACCGACCGGCCGACGCCGTACCAGATCAGGTACAGCGACAGGACCTTGCCCCACTGCAGGCGGAACTTCTTGTCGAGCAGCAGGATGACGACCACGCCGACGACGTTCCAGATGATCTCGTAGAGGAACGTCGGGTGGAACAGCGTGCCCTCCGGCAGCCCCTTCGGGAAGGCCGGGTTGGACGACTCGATCTGGAGCCCCCACGGCAGGCTCGTCGGCATGCCGAACAGCTCGTGGTTGAAGTAGTTGCCGAGGCGGCCGAACGCCTGGGCGAGCAGCACGCCCGGCACGACCGCGTCGATGAACGCCGTGAAGCGCAGGCCGACCTGGCGGCAGCCGATGTAGGCACCGACGGAGCCGAGGATGAGCGCGCCGAAGATGGCGAGCCCGCCCTCCCAGATGTAGAGGAACGACAGCGGGTCGCGACCCGGACCGAAGTAGTCGCTGACGTGCGTGAACACGTGGAACAGCCGCCCGCCGATGATGCCGGCCGGGACCGCCCAGATCGCGATGTCGATGATGATCCAGCGCTCGACCCCGCGCGCGTTCAGGCGGCGGTTGGCGAGCACGACCGCGGCGACGATTCCGAGGAGGATGCAGATCGCGTAGGCGTGGATGCGGAAGTCGAGCGGCAGCGACCAGCCGAACGCGGTGCGCAGCCAGGCAGTGAGGTCGAAGTACTGCCAGGCGGTGCTCGGGCTCGGGATGCTCAGGAGGGGCATGGAGGTGCTGTCGCCTTTCGGTGCTGGCTGGGCGCGGTGCCGACGTGGCGTCGGCCCCGCTCACTTTAGCGCGGGACGCGCCCGCGGCAGGAACGCAGGGGACGGTCCTGTGGAAACTGTGACCGACGGGTCAGCGGCGCTGCGCGCCCGACGTGAGGTCGGCGGCACGATCGGCCACGCCCTGCACGCCGAGGTCGGCCAGTGCACGCACGAAGGCCGATCCGATGATCGCGCCGTCCGCGTACTCGAGGACCTCGCCGACCTGCTCGGCCGTCGAGATGCCGAGCCCGACGCAGGTCCGGGCGACCCCGGCGTCGCGCAGTCGGGACACCACGGTCCGGGCTGCGACGTCCACGCCCTCACGGGCCCCCGTGACCCCCATCGTCGAGACGGCGTAGACGAACCCGCGGCTCGACTCGACCGCCTGCCGCATGCGGGTGTCCGACGAGGAGGGCGCGGCGAGGAACACCCGGTCGAGCCCGGTCCGCTCGGACTGCTCGATCCACTCGTGGGCCTCGTCCGGGATGAGGTCCGGCGTGATGAGGCCCGATGCGCCCGCGGCGACGAGGTCGTCGGCGAAGCGCTCGACCCCGTAGCGGAGCACCGGGTTCCAGTACGTCATCACGAGCACCGGCACGTCGGCCCGCTCGGTGATCTGGTGCACGGCGTCGAAGACCTGCGCGACACGGAAGCCGTTCGCCAGGCTCTCCTCGGCCGCACGCTGGATGACCGGGCCGTCCATCACCGGGTCGGAGTACGGCAGGCCGAGCTCGATGACGTCGACGCCGTTCTCGGCGAGGGCGACCGCGGCGTCCACGCTGGTCTGCAGGTCGGGGTACCCGGCGGGCAGGTACCCGATCACCGCGCCGGCGCGCTCGGCGTTGGCGGAGTCGATCGTCGTCGCGACCGTCCGGATCTCGTTCGTGCTGGTGGTCACAGCTGTACCGCGTTCTCGTCGAGGATGCCGAAGTAGCGACTGGCGGACGCCACGTCCTTGTCGCCGCGGCCGGACAGGGAGACGAGGATGACGCCGTCGGGGCCGAGCTCCTTGCCGAGCTTGATCGCACCGGCGAGGGCGTGCGCCGACTCGATCGCCGGCAGGATGCCCTCGGTGCGGCTCAGCAGCCGGAAGGCCTCCATCGCCTCGTCGTCGGTGATCGGCTGGTACGTCGCGCGGCCGATGGAGGCGAGGTAGGCGTGCTCCGGCCCGACGCTCGGGTAGTCGAGCCCGGCGGAGATGCTGTGGCTCTCGATCGTCTGGCCGTCCTCGTCCTGCATGAGGTACGACTTGGTGCCCTGCAGCACGCCCTCACGACCGAGGGTGATGCTCGCGGCGTGGCGACCGGTCTCCACGCCCTCGCCGCCGGCCTCGAAGCCGTACAGCGCGACGGACTCGTCGTCGAGGAACGCCTCGAAGATGCCCATCGCGTTCGAACCGCCGCCCACGCAGGCGGCGACCGCGTCCGGCAGGCGGCCGACCCGGTCGAGGACCTGCTGGCGCGCCTCCTCGCCGATCACCTTGTGGAACTCGCGGACCATCTCCGGGAACGGGTGCGGGCCCGCGACGGTGCCGAGCAGGTAGTGCGTGGAGTCGACGTTCGCGACCCAGTCCCGCAGGGCGTCGTTGATGGCGTCCTTCAGGGTGCGGGAGCCGGTCTCGACCGGGATGACCTCGGCGCCGAGCAGCCGCATCCTGGCGACGTTCAGCGCCTGTCGCTCGGTGTCGACGGCGCCCATGTAGACGACGCAGTCCATGCCGAACAGCGCCGCCGCGGTGGCCGTCGCGACCCCGTGCTGACCGGCGCCGGTCTCGGCGATGAGCCGGGTCTTGCCGAGCCGCTTGGCCACGAGCGCCTGCCCGAGGACGTTGTTGATCTTGTGTGAGCCGGTGTGGTTGAGGTCCTCGCGCTTGAGGATGATCCGGGCACCGCCGGCGTGCTTGGCGAACCGCGGCGCCTCGGTGATGATCGACGGCCGGCCGGTGTAGTCGCGCTGGAGCTCGTCGAGCTCGGCGCGGAAGGCCGGGTCCGCCCAGGCCTCGCGGAAGGCCGCCTCGAGTTCGTCGAGCGCGAGGACGAGCGACTCGGGGACGAACCGGCCACCGAAGTCGCCGAAGTACGGGCCGTGCAGGTCACGGAGTGAGGTCACGATGGGTCTCCCGGTACGAGCCCGGCGGACCGGGCTGGGATGGGCGTCGACGTCAGCCGCGGTCGGCGGCGGCGATGAACGACGCGAGTGTGGCGGCGGGGTCGTCGCCCGTCACGAGCGCCTCCCCCACCAGGACGACGTCGGCACCCGCGGAGCGGTAGTGCGCGACGTCGGCAGGACCGGCGACCGCGGACTCGGCGACACGGACGACCCCGTCGGGGATGCGGTCCGCGAGCGAGCCGAACAGGTCGCGGTCGAGCGAGAAGTCGGTCAGGTCCCTGGCGTTCACGCCGAGGATCCGTGCGCCGGCGTCGAGCCCGCGGGCGACCTCGTCCGCCGAGTGGGCCTCGACCAGCACGCGCATGCCGAGCTCCTCGGCCAGGGCGTGCAGCTCGACCAGCTGCTGCTGTTCGAGGGCCGCCACGATCAGCAGCACGAGGTCGGCGCCCGACGCCCGGGCCTCGACCACCTGGTACGGGTCCGCGATGAAGTCCTTGCGGAGGACCGGGACGCCCACACGGGCCTTGACGGCCTCGAGGTCGGCGAGGCTGCCGAGGAACTTGCGTCCCTCGGTGAGCACGCTGATCGCCGAGGCGCCACCGCGCTCGTAGTCGGCCGCGAGGGACGCCGGGTCCTCGATCGGCGCCATCGACCCGCGGGACGGGCTGGCGCGCTTGACCTCGGCGAGGATCTTCACCCGGTCGCCGGGCGCCAGGAACGCGAGGGTGTCGAGCGGGGACGCGACACGGTCCAGGTCGCGTTCGACGTCCGCGTAGGGACGGTCGATGCGACGGGCCGCGGCGTCCTCGAGCGCGCCCGCGACGAGGGTCTCGAGCACGTTCGGCATGCCGGACCTACTCGGAGTGGTGCTTGGGGACGAACTTCGGGCCGTTGACGCCGTAGCCCGCCTTCGCCATGACGGCGCCGACGATCAGCCCGACGACCACGACGGCCGCCGAGGCCCAGACGCCCGCGGGCACGTCGAACCAGAAGAACAGCGTGCCGGCCGCGAATCCGATCAGCATGATCACGACGGCGGTCCAGGCTGCCGGCGAGTGGCCTTCGCCGAGTTCTGCGGGCTCAGTGTTGCTCACGGTGCTCCTCGTTCTGCTCCGGCGCCGTCGTTCGACCGGCGCCCCTTCGATCCTACCGGGTCGTCCCCGGGTGCCCCGCCGTCCGCGCCGGGGTCGTCGGCGACGGTCGGGTCCGTCGCCGCGGTCGGGTCCACGCCCGCGCTGAGGTCGTCCCAGTCCACCACCGCGTCGCGCTCGACGGGGGCGGCGGCACGGGCCTGCGCCGCGGCACCCGCCGTCGCCGCGCCGTACTTGCGGCTCGGGCCCGGCCAGGCACGCTGGACGAACAGGACCACGACGCCGAGCAGCACGGCGAGCACGCCACCGGCGATGCCAACGGCCGGCCAGGCGGAGACGTCGACGCCGGAGACCACCCGACGCACGGCGGACAGGTCGCTCACGCCGGCGACCTCGCCGACCGCGCCCTTGGCCGCGGCGACCGGGTCGTGCAGCGCGTCGATCCCGGAGACCACGACGCCGAGCCCGAGCAGGATCTCGACGCCGGCGAGCACGACACGGACGACGCGTCCGGCGATCGTCATCGCGAGGAACAGGGCGAGGCTCGCGATCGCGAGCGCGGTGTACTGCGGCACGGCGGCGGCGCCGTCCGCGTCGACCTTCGCCGTCACGGCGGCCCCGGCGTGCAGGTGCACGGTGAACCAGGTCTGCGTCCACGACAGCATGATGATGCCGGCGACCGCGAGGCCGGCGACGACCACGAGGGGCCGGGAGCGCCGGGCCGTCACGAGCGCACCTCCCGCATCCGGTTCGCGGTCGCGACGGCACGCAGCGGGGCGGCGGCCTTGTTGATCGCCTCGACGTGCTCGGTCTCGGGGTCGGAGTCCGCCACGAGCCCCGCGCCGGCCTGCACGCGTGCGACGCCGTCCTTGATCAGGGCGGTGCGGATCGCGATCGCGAGGTCGGCGTCCCCGGCGAAGTCGAAGTAGCCGACGACCCCGGCGTACGCCCCGCGCTTGGCGGGTTCGAGCTCGTCGATGATCTCCAGGGCGCGCGGCTTCGGCGCCCCGGACAGGGTGCCGGCCGGGAACGTCGCCCGGAACACGTCGATCGCCGAGGCGTCCCGACGGACCGCGCCCTCGACGCTCGACACGAGGTGCATGATGTGGCTGAACCGCTCGACCGTCATGAACTCGGTGACCGCGACGGTCCCGGGTTCGCACACCTTCTGCAGGTCGTTGCGGGCGAGGTCGACGAGCATGAGGTGCTCGGCGCGCTCCTTCGGGTCCTCGAGCAGGTCCTCCCCGAGGCGGACGTCCTCCTCCGGGGTCACACCACGCGGACGCGACCCGGCGATCGGGTGCGTGATCGCGCGGCCGGCCTGCACCTTCACGAGGGCCTCGGGCGAGGCGCCCACGATCCAGAACGGGTCGCCGGACGTGTCGGCCATCGACAGGAAGTACATGTACGGGCTCGGGTTCAGCGTCCGGAGCACGCGGTAGACGTCGAGCGGATCGGCGGTCACCTCGTGGTCGAACCGCTGCGAGATGACGACCTGGAAGACGTCGCCGTCGCGGATGAACGCCTTCGAGCGCTCGACCGCCGCCTGGTACTCGGCGGGGGTGGAGCGGTGCGTCGGGGTCGGCTCGGCGATGTCGAACGCCTCGGCCACGGTCGCGACGCTCGGCGTCACGAGGTCGGCCTGCATCCGGTCGAGCCGGGCCTGCGCCTCCGACCAGAGCGTCTCGTCGTCGTCGGTGCCGTCGTTCAGGGCGCTCGCGACGAGCAGGACGAGCCCGGTCCGGTGGTCGAGGGCGGCGAGCTCGGACACGAAGGACAGTGCCTGTCCCGGCACGTCGAAGTCGGCCGGGGGCACGTTCGGCAGGTGCTCGAGCTGGCGGACTGCCTCCCACCCGATGAACCCGACCGTGCCGCCGACGAGCGGCGGGGTGCCGGGGACACGCGGCGTGGCCCAGCGGTCGTGCAGCCGGGCGAGGACCTCGAGCGGTTCGCCGTCGAGCGAGTCCACGGCCCGGGACGCCGGGATGCCGGTGTCGATCCACGCGGCACGGTCGCCGTCCTGGGTGAGCACGCCGAAGCTGCGGACGCCGACGAAAGACCAGCGCGACCACAGGCCGCCCTGTCCGGCGGACTCCAGCAGGAACGTGCCGGGTCGGCCGTCCGCGAGCTTGCGGTAGACACCGACGGGCGTCTCGCTGTCGGCGTAGAGGGCACGCACGACCGGCACGACGCGGTGGTCGGCGAGCAGGGCGTCGAACTCCGGACGGGAGGTCGTGTGCGGCGTGTCGGAGAGCGTCGCCGTGGTCATCGGCCCGCCTCCGCTGCGCCACTCGTCGGAGCGGAGGCGGCCGCGGGCGCGCTCGCCGTCACGGGGTCGAGGGGGTCGACGTCGAAGCAGCGGTGCGCGCCCGTGTGGCACGCTGCACCCACCTGCTCCACCGTCACGAGGAGCGTGTCCGCGTCGCAGTCGAACGCCGCGCCGCGGACGTACTGGGCGTGCCCCGAGGTGTCGCCCTTGCGCCAGTACTCCCCGCGGGAGCGCGACCAGAAGGTCACCCGTCCCTCGGTGAGGGTGCGTCGGAGCGCCTCCCGGTCCATGTAGCCGAGCATGAGGACGTCCTTCGACGATTCCTCCTGCACGATGGCGGGGAGCAGCCCGTCCGCACCGAACCGCGCGCGGTCGAGGACCGCGTCCGTGCTGGTACTGGTGCTGTCGGTCATGAGACTCCTAGCGTACGGCGTGACCGGACGCGCGCAGCGCGTCCTTGACGTCGCCCACCGTCATCTCGCCGCGGTGGAAGACGGACGCGGCGAGGAGGGCGTCCGCTCCCGCGTCGACGGCCGGGGCGAAGTGCTCGACCCGACCCGCGCCTCCCGACGCGATGACCGGCACCGAGGACACCGCTCGGACCGCGGCCACGAGCTCGAGGTCGAACCCGTTCTTCGTGCCGTCGGCGTCGATCGAGTTGACGAGCAGCTCCCCCGCGCCGCGTTCCACGGCCTCACGCGCCCACGCGATGGCGTCGAGGTCGGACTCGGTGCGCCCGCCGTGCGTCGTGACGACGAACCCGGACGGCATCCGCTCCGAGCGCTTGACGTCGAGCGACAGGACGACCGCCTGTGCCCCGAACCGGTCCGCGATCTCGCCGACGAGGTCCGGGCGCGCGATCGCGGCGCTGTTCACGCCGATCTTGTCCGCGCCGCACTGCTGCAACCGCGAGACGTCGTCGACGCTGCGGACGCCGCCGCCCACCGTGAGCGGGATGAAGACCTGCTCGGCCGTGCGCGTCACGGTGTCGTACATCGTCGCGCGGTTCTCGACCGTCGCGCCGACGTCGAGGAACGTCAGCTCGTCCGCACCCTGCTCGTAGTACCGCGCCGCGAGCTCGACGGGGTCGCCGGCGTCCTGCAGGTCGAGGAAGTTCACGCCCTTGACGACCCTGCCGCCCTTGACGTCCAGGCACGGGATGACCCGGACGGAGACCCCGCTCACAGCCGTGCGGCGTGGATCGGGCTGACGAGGATGGCGCGGGCGCCGAGGTCGTACAGCGCGTCCATGATGAGGTTCGCGTCCTCGCGCGGGATCATCACGCGCACCGCGGACCAGTCGCGGCCGTGCAGCGGGGACACCGTCGGCGACTCGATGCCCGACGCGATCCCGGTGGCCTGCTCGAGCAGCGCCGTCGGGATGTCGTAGTCGAGCATCACGTAGCCGCGGGCGACCAGCACGCCCTGCAGCCGGCGTCGGAAGACGTCGATGCCCGGGATCGTCTCGTCCGTCGAGACGAGCAGCGCGGTCGACTCGAGGATGACCGGACCGAAGATCTCCAGGCCGGCCTGCCGGAGCGTGCTGCCCGTCGAGACGACGTCGGCCACGGCGTCCGCGACCCCGAGGCGCACCGCGCTCTCGACCGCGCCGTCGAGCTTGACGAGCGTCGCCGTCACGCCGTGCTTCGCGAGGAAGTCGCCGACGAGGCCGGGGTAGCTCGTCGCGACCCGGACGCCCTCGAGGTCCTGGAGCGTGCCGAACCGCCCGGGGGTCCCGGCGAAGCGGAACGTCGAGTCGGCGAACCCGAGCGCGTCGACCTCGTGCGCAGCCGAACCGGAGTCGAGCAGCAGGTCGCGTCCGGTGATGCCGACGTCGAGCGCGCCCGAGCCGACGTACGTGGCGATGTCGCGCGGGCGGAGGAAGAAGAACTCGACGCCGTTGCGCTCGTCGAGCAGGTGGAGCGCCTTCGGGTCACGGCGACCGGCGTACCCGGCCTCCCGGAGCATCTCGGAGGCGGTCTCGGAGAGGGAGCCCTTGTTGGGCACGGCGATGCGGAGCATCAGGGGGTCTGCTTTCTGCTGGAGGTCGGTGACGGCTGCGGGTCGCGACGGCGCCGGAGCGCGTGGCGGGTGCCTACAGATGTCGCCAGACGTCCGCCGGGGTGAGCCCCTTGGCGACCATGAGCACCTGGAGGTGGTAGATCAGCTGCGAGATCTCCTCCGAGGTGCGCTCGTCGCCCTCGTACTCGGCCGCCATCCAGACCTCGGCGGCCTCCTCCACGATCTTCTTGCCGATCTGGTGCACGCCGGCGTCCAGTTCGGCGACGGTGCCGGAGCCCTCGGGGCGCGTGCGCGCCTTCTCGGTGAGCTCCTGGAACAGGTCGTCGAACGTCTTCACGCCGACCAGGCTACCGTCCTCGGTGGTCGCGTCGGCCGTACCGTCCGGACGGGAGGCGCGGCTCGCCTCCGCCACGCCGGTCCCGTCGTCCGCGCCGATCGTCACGAGCGCGCCGCGGCAGCCGCCGCCCCGCGCAGGTCCGCGATGCGCTCCGCCGGCTCGCCGCCGTACACCGCGGAGCCGGCGACGAGGGTGTCGGCACCGTTCCGGACGGCCTCGGGCACGGTGTCGACCGCGATGCCGCCGTCGACCTCCAGCCAGACGTCGAGCCCCGAGGCGTCCACCGCGGCGCGGGCGTCGGCGAGCTTCGGCATCACGGAGGGCATGAACGACTGCCCGCCGAAGCCCGGCTCGACCGTCATGAGCAGGATCATGTCGTAGGCGTCGAGGTGGTGCAGCACCTGCGTGACCGGGGTGCCGGGCTTGACCGCCACGGCGGCGCGGGCCCCGTTCGACCGGATCGCGGCAGCGGTGGCGACCGGGTCGTTCGCCGCCTCGAAGTGGAACGTGACGCTCGACGCCCCGGTCTCGGCGTACTTCGGCGCCTCGGTGTCGGCGTCCGTGATCATCAGGTGGACGTCGAGCGGCACCGGCGAGACCTGCTGCAGGCGCTGCACGATCGGCAGGCCCAGCGTGAGGTTCGGCACGAAGTGGTTGTCCATCACGTCGACGTGCACCATGTCGGCGGTCTCGATGCGGTGGAGCTCGCGCTCGAGGTTCGCGAAGTCGGCGGACAGGATGCTCGGCGAGATGCGGATCGTCACCCGACAACCCTACCGGCGGCCGGATCGGCTGCGGATCGTCAGCACCGCTCGCCGGGCAACCCTACCGGCGGCCGGATCGGCGGCCGGATCGGCTGCCGCGGTCTCCGCCCCGCGCGAGACTCGCGGCCGGCGACGCTTCTCGGGCTGCACGGCGCGAGAACTGTCGCGCAGCCCGAGACTCGGCACCACGCGCCGTCGGCCCCGAGGGGGCAACGCGTCAGGCGGTGCGGCGGAACAGGGCGATGAACATGGCGTCGGTGCCGATCCGGTGCGGCCACAGCTGCGCGGTGTTCCCGTCCGGGACCTGCGGATCACGAGCGGCCACGGACCGCACGACGGACGCGGTGTCGAGCTGCTCGAGCACGCCGCCGTGCCTGGCCATCAGGGCGTCCACCTGGCCGCGCGTCTCCGCGAGGTGCGGCGAGCACGTCACGTACGCCAGGGTCCCGCCGGGTGCGAGCACCCGCACGGCCGCGTCGAGCAGTTCGGCCTGGAGCGCCGCGAGCTCGGGGACGTCCTCCGGCTGCTTCCGCCACCGGGCCTCGGGACGGCGGCGGAGCGCGCCGAGTCCGGTGCACGGGGCGTCGAGCAGGATGCGGTCGAAGGTCACCCCGGCGCCGTCGCGTCCGAACCGCCGACCGTCGCCCTCGACGACGGTCACGCCGTCGCCGAAGCCCGCGAGGGCCTTCCGCACGAGGCCGGCCCGGGCCGGCACGAGCTCGTTGGCGACGAGGGTGGCCCCGCCCTGTGCGGCCTCGGCCGCCAGCAGGGCCGCCTTGCCGCCGGGTCCGGCGCACAGGTCGAGCCAACGCTCCCCCGGTCGGACCGCGGACGACCGGCTCAGGGCGAGCGCCGCGAGCTGCGAACCCTCGTCCTGCACGCGGAGCCGTCCGGCGCTGACGCCCGGCACACGTGCCGGGTCACCGCTGATCCCGCGGATCCCGACGGGCGAGACGGGCGGGTCCGCCTCGTGGTCGTCCGGGCGGACGGGAGGCGCGGCCTCCACGGTCTCGTCGGCTGCGGTCGCGCGCTGGTCGGCGTGGTCCTCCTCCGCTGCGGCGGCGTGGGACTGCGCGGCGGCGACGTCCTCGGGGGTCGCGAGTCCCGGGAGCGCCGCGAGCTGCACGCGGGGTGCGGCGTTGTCGGCGGCGAGGAGCGCGGCGAGTTCATCCCGTGCGCGCTCCGCGGCGAGGGCGTCGCGGAGTGCGGACACCACCCACGTCGGGTGCGACCAGCGCGTGGCGAGGAGCGCGTCGCCGCCCCGGCCCTCGGTGATCAGGGCGTCCCACTCGTCGTCGGTGCGGGCGCCGACCTTGCGCAGCACGGCGTTCACGAAGCCGGTGGCGCGGTGGGCACCGACCTCGCGCGCGAGTTCCACGGTGGCGGAGACGGCGGCGTGCGTCGGCGTGCGCATGCCGAGCAGCTGGTGGGCCCCGAGGCGCATCACGTCGAGGACGTCCGACTCGACGTTGTCGATCCGGCGCCCGGACGCGAGGGCGATGATCGCGTCGTACCGACCGAGCATCCGGATCGAACCGTACGTCAGCTCGGTGGCGAAGGCGGCGTCCCGCGCGGACAGCCCGGCGCGTCGGATGCGCGTCGGCAGGAGCAGGTTCGCGTAGGCGTCGTCGACCTGCACCGCACGGAGGACGTCGAACGCGACCCGCCGGGCGCTGGTCTGCCGGGGGCCGTGGTTGCGACGGCGGCCGCTGTCCGGGGCGCTCACGCGAGCACCTTGCCGTCCAGCGCGCCGAGGCCGCGAGCCCACGCCGCGGCGTCCATAGGCTTCTTGCCGGCGGGCTGCACCTCGGTGAGCACGAGCGGGTCGTCGGCGGTCCCGACGAGCAGCCGACCGTTCTGGACGGCCAGCGCACCGGGGGCGAGGGACGGGGCGGGGTCTGGCGTACCTCCCGGCAGCCTGGAGCTGCGGAGCAGCTTGACGCGGGTCTCGCCGAGGTGGGCGTACGCACCCGGCTCGGGTGTCACGCCGCGCAGCCGGGCGTGCACGGCGGCGGCGGGCGCGGCGAAGTCGATGCGGCCGTCGTCGATCGTGAGCTTCGGGGCGAGGGTCGGTTCGCCGGACTGCTCGGTGGCGACGGCGGTGCCGGCGGCGATGGCGTCGACGACACGGGCGACGGTCTCGGCACCGGACTCGGCCATCGCGGCGAGGACCTCGCCGGAGGTCGCCTCGGGGTCGATGTCGAACGGGTCGCTGGCGTACACCGGACCGGCGTCGAGCGCCTCGACGAGCTGGAACACCGTCGCCGCGGTGCGCGTGTCGCCGGCCATCACGGCGCGCTGCACCGGGGCGGCGCCGCGGTACGCCGGCAGGTCGGAGAAGTGCAGGTTCACCCAGCCCAGCCGCGGGGCGTCGAGCGCCGGACGACGGAGGAGCGCGCCGTACGCGACGATGACGCCGAGGTCGACCCCGAGGTCGGCGATGCGGGCCGTGACCTCGTCGTCGACGCGGGAGGCCTCGATCACCGGGAGACCGATTTCCTCGGCGGCCAGGGCGACCGGGGTGGGGGTGAGGACGCGCTTCCGGCCCTGCGGGGTCGCCGGACGGGTGAGCACCGCGGCGATCTCGTGCTCGGACGCCGCGAGCCGGCGGAGGGTGGGGACGGCCGCAGCGGGGCTGCCGGCGACGACGAGACGCATGGGTTCGATCCTCCCACGCCACGGGGCACCGCACCGTGCGGCAGGGGTCAGGACCAGTGGTCCCGGACGAGCGGCGCGCTCCGGGCGGCACCGGACGCACGACGGGCGCGGGCGAGCAGCACGAGCGAGTCGGGCGAGACGAGCTCGTGCAGGCGGCAGGGCCCGACCGTGTGGACCCAGTCCGCGGCGAACGCCTCGGCATCGGCACGACGACGGCCGACCGCGGCCGGCACCGCGAGGTACTGGTCGCCGCGACGCACCAGCCGCGCGAGTCCGACGGCGACCGCGAGCAGCGGCGCCCGGCGGAGCGTCGCGGTGTCGACGCGTCCGACCTGCAGCAGGAACCGCGGGGTCCGGACCGGACCGAAGAGCTCGGCGAGGGAGTCCACGACGAGTCGGCGGTCCGTCGGCGATCCGCCGAGGACCTCCATCGTGAAGCGCTGCGGGACGTCCCCGACGGTCTCCGCGGTGACCCGGACGTCGCCCTCGCCCATCGCCGGGATGCGGCCGGACCGGTGCAACGCGTCGACCACGACCCGCACGGCGCGCCGGTAGCCGTCGACCTTCCCGAACCGCTGCCGCAGCGCCAGGCCGAGTTGCCGCGCCACCGGCCACGCCAGCAGGACGCCGCCCCCGATCACCACGAGCAGCGCGAGCGCCCCGGGGAGCGAACCGAGCCGCCACAGCGCGACGATGCCCCGGGCGCACTCGGCGAGGAGCCACAGCACGACCGAGAGGACGACCGCGAGGACGGCTTCGGCGGTGGGACCGGTCCGGAACGGGGCCACGTCCGGATCGTCGACGACGGTGGCGGCGCTCTCCCGGTCGACGTACGGCTCGCCGATGCGCCACGCGGCTCGGGTCTCCGCCCGGCTCGGCAACGCCGCCGCGACGTCCCGGTCGAGGGCGGCGACGGACTGCCGTCGGTCCTTCTCGACGAGGCCCGCGAGCCGGGATGCCTGGCCGTCGGTCAACGCGATGCCGGTCCCGCGGACCACCGCGGCCGAGTCCGTCCGGAGGAGGCCCCAGATGCGCTCGTGCTTGCGCCGCATCCGCGCGACGTCCGGTGCCGCGAGGAGTCGTACGTCGGCCGGCAGCACAGCGGTGACCGTCCAGTTGTGGGCGACCTTGTCCGGCCACCCGGGGTCGAGCCGCAGGGTGCGTCCGCGGAGCTGTTGCGTCGCCGCCGACGTCGCGACGGCGGTGAGGTCGACGAGCGTGTTCGCCGCTGGGCAGTCCCAGCCCTCGCCGAGCAGTCCGCGTGTCCCGATCACGACCCGGACGGTGCCGTCGGTCAGGAGCGCGGAGACGGCGGCCAGGACCGTGGCGGAGCCGACGCCACGCACCTCGACGTCCAGGACCCCGTCGTCCCCGAGCACCGGTGCGCTCGTGCACGGAGCGCCGACCCTCCGTGCGAGGGCCGGCAGCAGGACGTCCGCGTCCCGAGCCGCGATCCGCAGGTGGCGCGCGGTCACCAGGACCGGACGCAGGGGGACGTCGAACTCGGCGGCGGCCACCGTGCGGAACGTGCGCAGGGCACCGGCGGCGGGGACGGCGCTCCCCCTCGTGTTGCCGTGGGTGGCGTGGTCGGTCACGACGACCGCGCGCATCCGGTCCGCGGTGGCCTGGGAGCGCTCGAGGCGCAGCAGGTCCACGACCGCCTGGTCCTTGGCCGCGGACGACGCCAGCACGGTGTCGATCGGGTCCCGGCTCCGACGGACACCGCGGTCCGACAGGGTGAACCCGAAGTCCACGATCGAGCGCTTGATGCGCCGCCACTGTTCGGCCCGGAGGGGGTCGGGCAGGAGCCGGTCCAGCGCGTAGCGGGCGAGCAGTCGCAGGCGCTGCTCGACGTCGGGCGCATCGCGCACATCGGCGGGGAGGAACGCCAGCAGGGGGTGCTCCGGACGGAACTCGGCGAGCATCCGCGCAGCGGACTCGGCGATCGCGAAGTCCTCGGCGAACGCCGCCGCGATGCGCTGTTCCGGCGTGCCTTCGCCGGGCTGGAGGGTGCACTCGAGCCAGTCGATGCCGTCGGGATCCGCCAGTGCCCCGCGGATGAGGGCGGCCAGGCGGTGCTCGTGGTCGCGGAGGAAGTCGAGTTCGTCCGGGGTCGGCTCCACGAACCAGACGTGGTCCCGGTAGGGCGCGAGGTTCCCCTCCTTCACGACCGCGGGCGTCGGCACCTCGTAGTCGACCTCGCCGAGCAGCGCCGTGTAGGTGTCGTGTGCGTCGCGGTCGTCGGTGGACGGCAGCGTCGCGGTCAGCCCGATGACGACCGGTTCGCGACCGGCGGCGCGGATCCGGCCGAGGAGGAAGGCGACGACGAGCGCCCAGTGGTCGAGGAGGTGGTGGCACTCGTCGAGGACGACGGTCTCGACGCCGTGTGCGACCAGGCGGTCGACGAGTGCGCGGGCGTTCGGGTGCAGGGCCCCGGCGAGGAGGTCGGGGTCCTCCCGCGCGAGCCGTCTCCGGATCGCGCGGGAGCGGCGCAGGACGCCCTTCCGGAACGCCGCCTCGTTGCTGCCCCGGAGGTCGTCGATCCACCGTGCCGCGGCGTCGTCGTCCCGCCCGCCTGCGACGAGCTCGCGGCGCCAGTCCGCGGTCGCGAGGTCGACGAGCGGGTCGCCGGTGTCGAGGACCGAGAGCATCTGGTAGGTCAGGGCGGTGAGGTCACCGGGCTCGTCCGGGTCCTGGGACACCGTGGCTTCGCCGTGCAGGGCCGACGCCGATCGGGCCCACTGCGCACGGATCGTCGCCGTCGGGGCGAGGACGAGGGCACGCGCGCCGTGGCCTCCGGCGAGGAGCAACCCGAGCAGGGTCTTGCCGGACCCGGGCGGTGCGACGACGTGGACGGGATCGCCCGGTCGGACGGGGACGCGGTCGAGGACGTCACGCTGGTAGGTGCGCAGCGTTCCCGGGTAGCGCCAACTCGCGAGCGGGAGCGTGCGTTCCCCCGCGTGGTCGTCCGTGCGTTCCCCCGTCGTCACGGTCCGAGTCTCCCACGGGTAGCGTCGGCCGCAGCCGAACGAGGAGGCCTCACCATGTCCGACGTCACCACCGCCACCGACCGCTACGCCGGATCGTCGATCCAGAAGATCGCACTCGTCGTCGGGATCGTGTTCCTGCTCGTCGGGATCGCCGGGTTCGTCCCCGGGCTCACCACGGGCGACCTGGGCGGCGCCGGACACGGCTCGATGGCGATGCTGCTCGGGCTGTTCCAGGTGTCGGTCCTGCACAACATCGTGCACCTGCTGTTCGGCGTCGTCGGGCTGCTGGCAGCGGCGTACCCGACCGGATCCCGGATGTACCTCGTGATCGGCGGCGTCGTCTACTTCGTGCTCTGGGTGTACGGGCTGTTCACGGCCGGGCACGACTTCGCGGCGAACTTCGTGCCGCTGAACTGGGCGGACAACTGGCTGCACCTCGTCCTCGCACTCGGGATGGTGGCGCTCGGCGTCGTGTTCCCGCGCGAGCGCCGCCGCCCCGTCAGCGCGGGCTGATCGCCGCCACCGCTGCGCGCGATGCCGCGAAGGCCTCGACGCACCGTCGGACCTGGTCCTCGGTGTGCGCCGCCGAGAGCTGGACACGGATGCGCGCCCTCCCCTTCGGGACGACCGGGTAGCTGAACGCCGTCACGTAGACGCCCCGCGCCTGCATCTCGTCCGCGATCCGTGCGGTCAGCGCGGCGTCGTGGAACATCACCGGGACGATCGGGTGCTCCCCCGGCAGCAGGTCGAACCCGGCGTCGGCCATGAGGGACCGGAAGAGCGCGGCGTTCTCACGCAACCGGGCTCGGGCGTCGTCCGACCGCTCGATCAGGTCGAGTGCAGCGACGGTCCCCGCGGCGATGACCGGCGCGAGCGAGTTCGAGAACAGGTACGGACGGGAGCGCTGCCGGAGCAGGTCCACGATCTCCCGCCGACTGGCCACGTACCCGCCGCTCGCACCGCCGAGCGCCTTGCCGAACGTGCCGGTGTACACGTCCACGCGGTCCGCGACGCCGCACAGCTCGGGCGTGCCGCGGCCGTGCTCGCCGACGAACCCGACGGCGTGCGAGTCGTCGACGATCACGAGCGCGTCGTACCGGTCGGCGAGGTCGCAGATCTCGGCGAGCGGCGCGATCGAGCCGTCCATCGAGAACACGCCGTCCGTGACGATCGCGCGGAATCGGGCATCCCCGGCGGCGACGAGCTGCGCCTCGAGGTCCTGCACGTCGCGGTTCCGGTAGCGGTACCGCTGCGCCTTCGACAGCCGCACGCCGTCGATGATCGACGCGTGGTTCAGCTCGTCGGAGATGATCGCGTCCTCCGCGCCGAGCAGCACCTCGAACAGCCCACCGTTCGCGTCGAAGCACGACGAGTAGAGGATCGTCGCCTCGGTGCCCAGGAACGCCGACACCCGGCGTTCGAGGTCGAGGTGCAGGTCCTGCGTCCCGCAGATGAACCGCACGCTCGCCATCCCGTAGCCCCAGCGGTCGAGGGCGTCCTTCGCCGCGTCCACCAGGTCGGCCGAGTCGGCGAGCCCGAGGTAGTTGTTCGCGCAGAAGTTCAGCAGGTCCACGCCGTCGGCCTCGATCGCCGCCCGCTGCGGGCCGGCGATGCCGCGCTCCCGCTTCGTCAGCCCCGCTTCCTCGATGCCCGCGAGCTCCGCGGCCAGGTGGTCCTTGATCGCGCCGTACATCAGATCTCCGTCCAGTCGATGACGACCTTGCCGCCGTCCGCGCTCGCCGCCGCGGCGAACGCCTCGTCCCAGTCCCGTGCGGCGAACCGCGCCGAGACGATCGAGCCGATGCGGTCCCGCAAGACCTCGCTCGTCTGCAGCATCGAGCTCATGGTCTGCCACGTCTCGAACATCTCGCGCCCGTAGATGCCCTTCACGGTGAGCATGTGCGTGACGACCTTCCCCCAGTCGACGCCGATCTCCCCCGTCGGCAGGCCGAGCATCGCGATCCGGCCGCCATGGTTCATCGTGTCGACCATCGCGGGCAGGGCGCTCGGGGCGCCGGACATCTCGAACCCGACGTCGAACCCCTCGCGCATGCCGAGCCCCGCCTGCGCCGTCCGAAGTGCGGCGGCACCGTCACCGCCGCCCACGTCGACGCCGAGGTCGGCCCCCATCTCGGTCGCCATCGCGAGCCGGTTCGCGCTGACGTCCGTCCCGACCACGAACCGCGCACCGGCGTGCCGCGCCACCGCGATCGCCATGAGCCCGATCGGCCCGCACCCGGTGACGAGCACGTCCTCACCCACCACGGGGAACGCCAGCGCCGTGTGCACCGCGTTGCCGAGCGGGTCGAACAACGCGCCGACGTCCGGGTCGACGTCCGTGTGGTGCACCCAGACGTTCGCGCCCGGCAAGGTCAGGTACTCGGCGAACGCGCCGTCCCGCTGGACCCCGAGACCCTTCGTGCGGATGCACATCTGGCGGCGACCGGCCCGGCAGTTCCGGCAGGTCCCGCAGACGATGTGGCCCTCGCCGGACACCCGGTCCCCCACGGCGACGTCCCGCACGGCGGAGCCGACCCGGACCACCTCGCCGAAGAACTCGTGCCCGGGGACGAGCGGGGCCCTGACCGCCGAGGCCGCCCAGTCGTCCCACCGCCGGATGTGCAGGTCGGTCCCGCAGATCCCGGTGCGGAGGACCCGGATGAGGACCTCGTCCTCGGTGGGGACCGGCACCGGCCGTTCCGTCATGGTCAGTCCCGGAGCAGCGTCCGGCTTGTACAGCGCCCTCATCGGCGTCATCCGCGTCACCTCGTCGTGCGTGATGTGTGTCCGTGGCGGCTCGTGACCGCCGTCGCCCAGCCTGGCACAGGTCGCGTGTGGCGGCCGTGCATGTCACGAGCACGGCGTGGGGCAGGCGGGCGGGCGGCAGACGGTGCGCGTGCATGTTCCGACGATCCACGCGTCGATCGACAGGTGCGGTGTCGGAACATGCGCGCCGGCAGTGCGCGGCAGGCGGGCGGCCTGGAGGCACGGCGCGGGTCCGACACGGGTGCGCGGCAGGCCGGGTCAGACCTCGCTGAACGGCTCCGCGTCGTCGAGCCGCACCCGGAGTGCCGGCGCAGCCCGACGTCGGTTCCCGCCCGGCAGCACGCGGCGTGTGGACGAGCGCCGGATCACCTCGGCCTTCAGCGTCGCTGCGACCTCGGCGCCGTGGGCGTACGGGAAGCGCACGATGGCCCGCACGGTGTCGGGCAGCGCGTCGTCCTCCACCGGCACGGGTCCGAGCACGGGCCCGGCGGTCAGTCCCTCGAGGGCCTCGACCGCCGCGGTCACGGCGGCGTCGGTCCCGGTGAGGGTCGCCACCCGCACCGCCGGCGGGAAGTGCAGCTCGCGCCGGTCGGCGAGCTCGTCGTGCGCGGGCCCGTCCAGCCGCCAGAGCGCCATCGCGGTCGCCAGCCTCCCGCCGATCCCGACGAGGTACGCCTCGGCCCCGGGGGCACCCTTCGCGGCGGCGTTCGTCCAGAAGCGCAGGACGTCCTCCTGCACGCGGAGCCCCTCGCGCGCGAGCATGCGCTCCCCGTCGAGCAGGAGCACGCAGGCGTACCCACCGGGGACGCTCGGTTCCGCGCCGCGGGTGGCGACCACGACGGACGGGCGCGCGGGGACCTCGTCGAGCGGCCGGGAGCCGTCGGCGACCACGATGCGCGTGCCGGGGAACGCACGACCGAGCTCGTCCGCGGTGCGCTGGGCCCCCTGCCCGACGGGCTTCACGGTGCCGTTGCCGCACGTCGGGCAGCGGAACCCCACGGCGAGGGCGCCACAGAACCGGCACTGCGGCGTCGCGCCCCGGTGCGGACTGCCGAGCGGGCCGCCGCAGATCCGGCAGTGCGCCCGCTCGCCGCACTCGGCGCACACCAACCCGGTGCCGAAGCCCGGGCTGGCGACCTGCACGAGGACGGCGCCGTGCTGGCTGGCCTCGCGCGCGGCACGCCACGCCGAGCTCGGGATGCGGGCCTGGGCGGCGTAGCCCTCGGCGCCCGTCTGCTGCACGGTCGGGATCACCTTCGGCGTCGGGACCCGGTACGGGGTGACCTCCTGCAGCCAGTGCAGTTCGACGAGCCGCTGCACGTCGGTGCTCCGGGCGTGCGACGCGAACAGCAGCGCGGCACCGGACTGGGCGGCCCGGACGAGGGCGACGTCGCGGGTGTGCACGTAGGGCGCGCGGGGCTCGATGAACGAGGCGTCGCCGTCGTCCCACATGGCGATGAGCCCGAGCTCGGTCGCCGGCGCGTACATCGCGGTGCGGTTCCCGATCGCGACGACCGCGTGCGTCCGCGCCTGCAGCAGGGCCTTCGCGCGCTGCCCGTTCGTCTGCTTGGCGTCGAACCGGACGACCCGCTCGGCGGGGAGCACGGCGAGCAACGCCCGCTCGAGGTCGGTGACGTCGCGGAAGTCGGGCACGGCGATGACCGCGGACTGCTCGGCAGCGATCGTGTGGGTCGCGGCCCGGGCGAGTGTCGCCGCCCATCCGGGGACCCAGACCGGCGTCTCGGGGTCGCCCAGTGCCACCGGGTGGGGGACGGCGGCGACCGCAGCGCGGCCGTGGTCGGCGACCAGTGCCTCCAGGACGCCCTCGGCGTAGCCGGCGACGGGCGGGGCCGTGACCGGCGGGGGCGACCACGTCGTGTCGCGCGCGAGCCACGCCTTCTCGGCACGGACCTGTCGGGTCGGGACGGCGAGCCGGAGGACGTCGGAGGCGACGCCGGCCGCGCGGTCGGCGACGGCACGGGCGAGCGCCCAGATCTCCGGCGCGAGCACCGGGACCGGCGAGACCAGGGTCTCGATCGCGCTGAGCTCGCCCGGGTAGGAGCCCTCGGTGACGATCTCGACGACGTAGGCGTCGGACATCCGCGCGCCCGTGCGGAGCGGCACCTTCACGCGGACCCCGGGCACGCAGTCGTCCTCGAGCTCGGCCGGCACCCGGTAGTCGAACAGACGGTCCAACTGCGGGAGCGGCGAGTCGAGGACGACGCGCGCGACGGTGGTCACGCCGTGGCCTCAGACGGCGGCGGTGACGAGCCCTGCGGCGGCGCGGAGTTCCTCGACGCGGTCGAGCTGCTCCCAGGTGAAGCCGGGGAGCTCGCGGCCGAAGTGCCCGTACGTCGCGGTCTGTGCGTAGACCGGACGGAGCAGGTCGAGGTCGCGGATGATCGCGGCCGGACGGAGGTCGAACACCTCGGTGATCGCGGCCTCGATCGTGGCGTCGTCGACGTGTCCGGTGCCGAACGACTCGACGTACAGCCCGACGGGCTTCGCCCGGCCGATGGCGTAGGCGACCTGGACCTCGAGCCGGTCGGCGAGGCCCGCGGCGACCGCGTTCTTCGCGACCCAGCGCAACGCGTACGCGGCCGAGCGGTCGACCTTCGAGGGGTCCTTGCCGGAGAACGCGCCGCCGCCGTGGCGGGAGGCCCCGCCGTACGTGTCGACGATGACCTTGCGGCCGGTGAGCCCGGCGTCGCCCTGGGGGCCGCCGATCTCGAACCGACCGGTCGGGTTCACGATGACGTCGACGTGCGACGAGTCGAGGTCGACCAGGTCGAGCACGGGACGGATCACGTGCTCGGTCACGGCGGCGGTCAGCTCGTCGAGGGTGACCGACGGCGCATGCTGCGTGGAGAGCACGACGGTCTCGACGGTCTTCGGCACGACGCCGTCGTACCCGACCGTCACCTGGGTCTTGCCGTCCGGGCGGAGGAACGACAGCTCGCCCGACTTCCGGACCGCCGCGAGGCGTTCGGCCAGGCGGTGCGCCAGCCAGATCGCGACCGGCATGTACTCGGGCGTCTCGTTCGTCGCGAAGCCGAACATGATGCCCTGGTCGCCCGCGCCCTGGCGGTCGAGCGGGTCCGCACCGGCGCCGGAGCGCGCGTCGAGGGACTCGTCCACGCCCTGCGCGATGTCCGGCGACTGCGCACCGATCGAGACCTCGACGCCGCAGGTGTGCCCGTCGAAGGAGACCTCCGACGAGTTGTACCCGATGCCCGTGATGACGTCACGGACCAGCTTCGGGATCTCGACGTAGCCGGAGGTCGTGACCTCGCCGGCGACGTGCACCAGGCCGGTCGTGACCATCGTCTCGACGGCGACGCGCGCGTGCGGGTCGACCGTGAGCAGGGCGTCGAGGATCGTGTCCGAGATCTGGTCGCAGATCTTGTCGGGGTGCCCCTCGGTGACCGACTCGGAGGTGAAGAGGCGCAGGTTGCTGCTCGTCACCGCGGTCAGTCGGTGGGCTGCTGCTGCTTGGTGACGGTGAGCTTGTCCTCGTTGATCTCGTGCAGAGCGACGGACAGCGGCTTGTCGTCGATGGTCGAGTCGACCAGCGGACCCACGTTGTCGAAGAGCGAACCCTCGTGCAGGTCGGCGTAGTAGTCGTTGATCTGGCGAGCACGCTTCGAGGCGAAGATGACGAGCGCGTACTTCGACTCCACCTTGGCGAGCAGGTCGTCGATGGGCGGGTCGATGATGCCCTGGGGGTTGGCCATGTGGTCCTCCTCGGTCGGCGGGCGTCAGAGCGCGCGGGTGCGCGCGACGCGGGAGCACCCGTCAGGGCGCAGAGAACAAGTCTACGACCTCGCGTGCCGCGGTGCCGACATCGGAGTTCACGATCCGCACGTCGAACTCGTCCTGGGCGGCGAGTTCCACCTTGGCGGTGTCGAGCCGTCGGGCCTGCTCCTCGGCGGACTCGGTACCGCGGCCGATCAGCCGACGGACGAGTTCCTCCCACGACGGGGGCAGCAGGAACACGAGGACGGCCTCGGGCATGGCGTCGCGGACCTGGCGGGCGCCCTGCAGGTCGATCTCGAGCATGACCTTGTCGCCGGCGTCGAGCGCGCGGTCGATCGGCGGGCGCGGGGTGCCGTACCGGTACGAGTTGTGCACGGTCGCCCACTCGAGCAGTTCGCGGTCGCGGATCATCCGGTCGAACTCGGCGTCGTCCACGAAGTAGTAGTGCACGCCGTCGACCTCGCCGGGGCGCGGCTTGCGGGTGGTCGCGGACACGCTGAGGTTGACGTCCGGGTACTGCTCGCGGATGTACGCGCTCACGGTGCCCTTGCCGACCGCGGTGGGTCCGGCGAGGACGACGAGCTTCGAGGTGCCGCGCTTCCGACCGCGGGCGGCGAGCCAGTCCGCGAGCTCGGAGCGCTGTCGGGAGCCGAGGCCGCCGAGCCGCTTCGACGGCGCGATCCGCAACTCACCCATGATCGCCTCGGCGCGGGCCGGGCCGATGCCGGGCAGGCTCGTCAGCAGGTCGCGGACCCGCAGGGACTTCTCGGCCGGCGCGTCGGCGTCCGACCAGGCGGTGCGGGCCACCTCGAGCGGAGACCGCTCCCCCGAGGCGACGGCGGCCTTCACCGCTGCCCGGGCGCGTCGCGCGGCCACGGCAGCCGCGGCGGCGGCGACCCGGTCGACCTCCGGCGGGTTGCGGTGCGCGGGCAGGGCGTCGCGGTCCGACGTCATGCGGCGGCCCCCAGCGCGGTGCGGATGCGCGCGGCGCGGTCCGCCACGAGTGCCGCGACGCCGTCCGGGCCGTCGGTGAGCAGCCCGCGGGACTCGCTCACGAGGACCTGCTCGGCACGCGACCCGTACAGGGCGCGGAGGTCCTCGATGCGTGCCCCCTGGGCGCCGAAGCCGGGCGCGAGCACCGGCGACGTGCCGATGGCCGCCGCGTCGATGCCGAAGTCGTCGAGGTCGAGGGTGGCGCCGAGCACGAGCCCGACGTCACCGAGGGGCTGGTCGCCGCCGGCCCGGTTGTCGTCTGCCACGTCCAAGACGATACCGGCCGCGACGCTCCGCCCCGCACGCGGCCCCTCGGCGAGGACGGCGGTCTGCAGCACGCGGGCCTCCGGGTTGCTCGTCGCCGCGAGCACGAACACGCCGGCGCCGTTCGCGCGGGCCACGTCGACCGTCCCGGCGAGCGATCCGTAGCCGAGGTACGGCGAGACGGTCATCGCGTCGGCCGCGAACGGCCCGTCGCGGTCCAGCCACGCGAGCGCGTAGTCGTCACCGGTGGACCCGATGTCGCCCCGCTTCACGTCGGCGACGACCAGGAGGCCCGCATCGCGTGCCCGACGGATCGTCGCGTCGAGCGCACGGTAGCCGGCGACCCCCGCCGCCTCGAAGAAGGCGATCTGCGGCTTCACGACCGCGGCGCGACCGGCGGCCGCGTCGACCAGGGTCGCGCCGAACGCCGTCAGCCCCTGCTCGTCACGGCCGAGCCCCCACGCCGCCAGGGTGGCGGCGTGGGGGTCGATGCCGACGCAGAGGGCGGAACGCGACCCGATGGCGGCGGCGAGCCGGACGCCGAAGGGGGTCGTGCCTCCAGGGAGGGTCGCCTGCACGCTGGCAGCCGTCACCAGGTCGCGCGCTCGAGCGCGTAGTCCTGCAGGCTCCGCACGCTGTGCGGCGACCCGATCGTCTCGATCGCCGCGACCGCGGCCCCGAGCTGCGCGATCGTCGTGAACAGCGGCTTGTCCGCCGCGACCGTGGCCGCACGGATCTCGTACCCGTCCGCCCGACCGGCGGCACCCGACGGCGTGTTGATGACGATGTCGACCTCGTCGCGGGCCAGCAGGTCCACGACGCTCTCGCCGCCCTCGCTGTACTTGCCGACCAGCGTGACCTCGATGCCGTTGCGGCGGAGCACCTCGGCGGTGCCCTCGGTCGCGGTGATCGTGAAGCCGAGCTGCTGCAGGCGGTGCACCGGCAGCACGACCTGGCGCTTGTCGGTGTCGGCGACGCTCACGAACACGGTGCCGCTCGTCGGGAGCCCGCCGTACGCGGCCTCCTGCGACTTGAGGAACGCGCGCGGGAAGTCGCGGTCGATGCCCATGACCTCGCCGGTGGAGCGCATCTCCGGGCTGAGCACGGAGTCGACGACCTGGCCGTCGTGGGTGCGGAAGCGACGGAACGGCAGCACGGCCTCCTTCACGGCGATCGGCGACTGCATCGGCACGAAGGCGCCGTCCCGGGCGGGCAGGAGCCCCTCGTCGACGAGCGCGTCGATCGTGGTGCCGGTCATCAGGCGCGCCGCGGCCTTGGCGAGCGGGATGCCGAGCGCCTTCGAGACGAACGGGACCGTGCGGCTGGCGCGCGGGTTCGCCTCGAGGACGTAGAGCACGCCCGCGCCGATGGCGAACTGCACGTTGAGCAGGCCCTGGACGCCGATGCCGCGCGCGATCTGCTCGGTGGCGTCGACGACGCCCTGGATCTCGGCGCGGCCGAGTCCGACCGGGGGCAGGGTGCACGCCGAGTCGCCGGAGTGGATGCCCGCCTCTTCCAGGTGCTCCATGATGCCGCCGATGTACAGCCGCTCGCCGTCGAAGAGCGCGTCGACGTCGATCTCCACGGCGTCGTCGAGGAAGCGGTCGACGAGCAGCGGGAGCTCCGGGCCGATGATCGCCTGGTCGGCCATCCGGTCGAAGTAGTCGGCCAGGGTGGCGGAGTCGTAGACGATCTCCATGCCGCGGCCGCCGAGCACGAAGGACGGGCGGACGAGGACCGGGTAGCCGATCTCCTCCGCGACCGCGGTCGCGCTGGCCAGGTCGTGGGCCGTGCCGTTGCGCGGGGCGAGCAGGCCGGCGGCGTCGAGGATCGCGGAGAACTGCCCGCGCTCCTCGGCCGAGTCGATCGCGGTCGGGCTGGTGCCGAGGATCGGGATGCCCGCGGCCTCGAGCGGCTTCGCGAGCCCGAGCGCGGTCTGGCCGCCGAGCTGCACGACGACGCCGACGAGCTCGCCGGACGCCGCCTCGGCCTCGATGACCTCGAGGACGTCCTCCGTGGTGAGCGGCTCGAAGTACAGCCGGTCCGAGGTGTCGTAGTCGGTGGAGACCGTCTCCGGGTTGCAGTTGATCATGATCGTCTCGAACCCGGCGTCGCTCAGCGCGAAGGACGCGTGCACGCAGGAGTAGTCGAACTCGACGCCCTGGCCGATGCGGTTCGGGCCGGAGCCGAGGATGACGACCTTCTTGCGGTCGCTCGGGGCGACCTCGGTCTCGGCGTCGTACGAGGAGTAGTGGTACGGCGTCAGGGCCGGGAACTCGCCGGCGCAGGTGTCGACGGTCTTGAACACCGGGCGGATGCCGAGCGCGTGCCGCGCGTCGCGGGCCTCCTGCTCGGTGACCGTCGTGTCCGCGGTGCTCCGCAGCGACGCGATCTGCGCGTCGCTGAAGCCGTGCTCCTTGGCCCAGCGCAGGGTGTCCGCGTCGAGCGTCTCCGCTGCCGCGACCTCGGCCGCGACCTCGTTGATGAGCACGATCTGGTCGATGAACCAGGGGTCGATCTTGGTGGCCTCGAAGACCTCCTCGGCGGTGGCGCCGGCGACGAGGGCCTGCTGCACCGTCACGATGCGGCCGTCGGTCGGGATCGATGCCTTCGACAGCAGCGCGTCCTTGTCGAGCTCGGCCGCCGGCGTGTCCCAGTGGAAGCTCGAGCCGCGCTTCTCGAGGGACCGCAGGGACTTCTGCAGCGCCGTCGCGTAGTTGCGGCCGATCGCCATCGCCTCGCCGACGCTCTTCATCGTCGTGGTGAGGGTGGCGTCCGCGGCGGGGAACTTCTCGAACGCGAACCGCGGGGTCTTCACGACCACGTAGTCGAGCGTCGGCTCGAAGCTCGCGGGCGTGACGCGGGTGATGTCGTTCTCGATCTCGTCGAGCCGGTAGCCGATGGCGAGCTTCGCGGCGATCTTCGCGATCGGGAAGCCGGTGGCCTTCGACGCGAGCGCGCTCGACCGCGACACACGCGGGTTCATCTCGATGACGATCAGCCGGCCGTTCGACGGGTCCACCGCGAACTGGATGTTGCAGCCACCGGTGTCGACGCCCACACGACGGATGATGTCGATGCCGATGTTCCGCATGTTCTGGTACTCGCGGTCGGTCAGCGTCAGCGCCGGGGCGACGGTGATCGAGTCGCCCGTGTGGACGCCCACCGGGTCGACGTTCTCGATCGAGCAGATCACGACGGTGTTGTCGAAGTTGTCGCGCATCAGCTCGAGCTCGTACTCCTTCCAGCCGAGGATGGACTCCTCGAGGAGCACCTCGGTGGTGGGGCTGGACTGCAGGCCGTCGCCGACGAAGCGGACCAGTTCGTCCTCGTCGTAGGCGAAGCCCGAGCCGAGGCCGCCCATCGTGAAGGACGGGCGGACGACGAGCGGGTAGCCGAGGTCCTTCGCGAACTCCTTCGCCTCCTCGAGCGTGTGCGCGATGTGGCTGCGCGCGACGTCGGCGCCGGACTCGAGCACGAGCTCCTTGAAGAGCTGTCGGTCCTCACCGCGCTGGATGGCGTCGACCTTCGCGCCGATCAGCTCGACGTCGTACTTCGCGAGGATGCCCTCGGCGTCGAGCTTGATCGCCGCGTTCAGCGCGGTCTGCCCACCGAGGGTCGGCAGCACGGCGTCCGGGCGCTCGATCTTGATGATCTCCTCGAGCGACGGGCTCGTGATCGGCTCGATGTAGGTGGCGTCGGCGAAGTCCGGGTCGGTCATGATCGTCGCCGGGTTCGGGTTGACGAGGATCACGCGGACGCCCTCGGCACGGAGGACACGGCACGCCTGGGTGCCGGAGTAGTCGAACTCGGCGGCCTGCCCGATGACGATCGGGCCGGAGCCGATGACGAGGACGGAGTTGATGTCTGCGCGCTTCGGCATCAGTTGGCTTCCTTGGTGATGTCGGCGGCCGGGGTGGTCGCGGTGGCGGTCGCGGGGTCGAGCGGTTCACCGGCGCGGCGCTCGCGCACCAGGTCGGCGAAGCGGTCGAACAGGTACATGGAGTCGTGCGGACCGGCCGCCGCCTCGGGGTGGTACTGCACGCTGAACGCCGGCACGTCGAGCGCGCGGAGCCCCTCGACGACCTGGTCGTTCAGGGAGTAGTGCGAGACCTCGACGCGACCGAACCCGGCCGGCGACTCGAGGACCTCGCCGAGCGGAGCGTCGACCGCGAAGCCGTGGTTCTGGCTCGTGATCTCGACCTTGCCCGTGGTGGTGTCGAGCACCGGCTGGTTGATGCCGCGGTGCCCGAACGGGAGCTTGTACGTGCCGAAGCCGAGCGCACGGCCGAGCAGCTGGTTGCCGAAGCAGATCCCGAAGAACGGCCGACCGGTCCGCAGCGACTCCCGCAGCAGCTCGACCTGGGCGTCGGACGCGGCGGGGTCGCCGGGCCCGTTCGAGTAGAACAGCGCGTCGGGCGCGAGCGCCTCGAGCTCGGCGGCCGTGATGTCCTGCGGCACGACGTGCACCTCGAACCCGCGCTGCGCGAGGTAGCGCGTGGTCGAGGCCTTCACGCCGAGGTCGAGCACGGCGAGCGTGCCGATCTGCTCACCGACGGCCGGGACGACGTAGGCCTCCGGGGTGGAGACCACGGCCGAGAAGCTCGCGCCCTCCATGTTCGCCTGGTCGCGCACGAGCTGCTCCTGCTCGGCAGCCGGCAGCGCGGCGTCGGCGCCGCTGAACACGCCGCCCTTCATGGCGCCGGCGTCGCGGATCCGGCGGGTCAGTGCACGGGTGTCGATCCCGGAGATGCCGACGATGCCGTCGCGGACGAGGTGCTCGTCGAGCGAGGCGTTCGCACGGTGGTTCGACACGATGCGGCTGGGGTCGCGCACGACGTACCCGGCGACCCAGATGCGACGGGACTCGGGGTCCTCGTCGTTGACGCCCGTGTTGCCGATGTGCGGCGCGGTCTGCACCACGATCTGCCCGGCGTACGAGGGGTCGGTCAGCGTCTCCTGGTACCCGGTCATGCCGGTCGCGAAGACCACCTCGCCGAGCGTGCGCCCGCGGGCGCCGTAGGCCCAGCCGTCGTACCGGGTGCCGTCCTCGAGGACCAGTACGGCCCGTTCGCGTGTCATCAGTTCGTCCCTTCGCCCGCGGTGTGCGGGTGTTCGTGCTTCGTCGACAGTCCCTGCAGGGCGACGAGCGCTGCTGCGTCGCCCTCCGGGAACCGGAAGTAGGTGTCGAGGTCCGTCGCACCTGCGGCGCCGGTCGCCGTCCATCGCAGACGGACCAGTCCCCCGGGCTCGACCACGCGGTCGATGGCCCACGTCGCGCGGTCGGCGCCGCGGACCGCCTCGGCGGCGATCCACCGGTCGGGGGCGCCGGCGTGGTGGAGCACCACGCCCGTGTCGTGCACGGTCACGCCGCCGCGGCCCCGGAACCCGAGCCCGCCCGCCGTGATCCGTTCGAGCGGCTGGTCGGCACGGGTCGTCGCGACGGTGAAGCCGTCCCAGGACCCGGCCGCCGGCGACAGGTCGGCCGGGACACCGACGGGAGGCACGGCTTCCGCCTGCTTCCTGGCCCGCGTCCGCCAGGTGCGCGCCATCGCGACGAACAACACGGCGACGAGGGCGAGGATGATCGCCCCTTCGAGCCAGCGCAGACCGTCACCACTCATGCCGACGCTCCGATCCGCGTCGCCCGTGCGTGCTCGGCGATCGTCCCCGCGTCGACCAGCTCCCCGGCCAGGACCGTGGGGTACCCGTGGTGGAAGGTCGCGACGACCCGCCCGGGCAGGCGCATGCCGAGGTACGGCGAGTTCTGCGACTGGCCGGCGAGGTCGGCGACCGAGAACTCGCGGACCGCCGACGGGTCGTAGAGGGTGACCTCGGCGGGCGCACCCTCGGCGATCCGCTGCCCGTGCCCCTCGACCTGCCCGATCCGGGCGGGCGCCTCGGAGAGGACCCGGGCGACGTCGGCCCACCCGAGCTGGCCGCTCTCGACCACCGCGGCCTGCACGACGCTGAGCGCGGACTCGAGTCCGACCATGCCGTTCGCGGCCGCCGGCCACTCGCAGCACTTCGCCTCGGCGGTGTGCGGCGCGTGGTCGGTCGCCACGATGTCGATCGTGCCGTCGGCCAGGGCGGCCCGGAGCGCGTCGACGTCCTCGCGCGAGCGCAGCGGCGGGTTCACCTTGTACCGGGCGTCGTACCCGGGGGCACCGTCGCGTCCGGCGATGAGGTCCTCGGTGAGCACGAGGTGGTGCGGCGTGACCTCGGCCGTGACGTCGATGCCGCGCGACTTCGCCCAGCGGATCACCTCGACGCTGCCGGCGGTCGAGACGTGGCACACGTGCAGCCGAGCACCCACGTGGTCGGCGAGCAGGACGTCGCGGGCGATGATCGCCTCCTCCGCCACGGCCGGCCAGCCCGCGAGGCCGAGTTCCGACGACAGCCGGCCCTCGTTCATCTGCGCACCGATCGTCAGGCGGGGCTCCTGGGCGTGCTGCGCGAGCACCCCGCCGAAGCCCTTGATGTACTCGAGGGCCCGGCGCATCAGGAGCGGGTCGGCCACGCACGAGCCGTCGTCCGAGAACACCCGGACCTTCGCGCGACTCGTCGCCATGGCGCCGATCTCGGACAGGTGCGTGCCCTGCAGCCCCTGCGAGACCGCGCCGATCGGGCGCACGGTGACGTACCCGGCGTCGTCGCCCAGCGCCTGCACCTGCTCGACGACGCCCGCGGTGTCGGCGACCGGCGACGAGTTCGCCATCGCGTTCACCGCGGTGAACCCGCCGGCGGCCGCGGCACGCGAGCCGGTGAGCACCGTCTCCGACTCCTCGAAGCCGGGCTCCCGGAGGTGGGTGTGGAGGTCCACGAGACCGGGCAGGGCGATGAGCCCGTCCGCGTCGACGACCGTGGCGCCGGCCGTGTCGAGACCGGACCCGACCGCGGTGATGCGCCGCGCCTCCAGGCGGATGTCGGCACGTGTGCCGTCGACCAGCTGCGCGCCGCGGATGAGATGGGCGGTGGTCATGCGACGGTCTCCTTCTGCTGGTCGCCCGTCAGGGCGAGGTACAACACGGCCATCCGGACCGAGACGCCGTTCTCGACCTGCTCGACGACCGTCGAGCGGGGGTCGTCGGCGGCGACGCCCGCGATCTCCAGGCCGCGGTTCATCGGACCGGGGTGCATGATCAGCGTTCGCTCGTCCAGGCGAGCGAAGCGACTCGCCGTCAGCCCCCAGTGTCGGGTGTACTCGCGTGGGTTCGGGAAGAACGCGTCGTTCATGCGCTCCTGCTGGATCCGGAGGGTCATCACGACGTCCGGGTCCTCGGCGAGGGCCACGTCGAGGTCGTGGTGCACCGCGGCCCCGAACGGCGCGCTCGTCGCCGGCAGCAGCGTCGGCGGCGCGGCGAACGTGACGCTCGCGCCGAGGGTGCGGAGCAGCCAGGCGTTGCTGCGGGCGACCCGGCTGTGCAGCACGTCGCCGACGATGAGGACGCGGACGCCGTCGAGCGCCCGGCCGCGGCTCGCGTCGCCGTGCAGGCGCCGGCGCATCGTGAACGCGTCGAGCAGGGCCTGCGTGGGGTGCTCGTGCGTGCCGTCGCCGGCGTTCACGACCGGGACGTCGATCCAGTCGGCGTCGGCGAGGACCCGCGGCGCCCCGGACGCACCGTGGCGCATCACGATGCCGTCGATGCCCATCGCCCCGAGGGTCTGCACGGTGTCCTTCAAGGACTCGCCCTTCGAGACGCTCGACCCCTTGGCGGCGAAGTTGAGCACGTCGGCCGACAGCCGCTTCGCGGCGGCCTCGAACGAGATCCGGGTGCGCGTGGAGTCCTCGAAGAAGAGGTTCACGACGGTCTTGCCGCGGAGCGCGGGGAGCTTCCGGACCTCGCGGGAGTTGACCTCGGCCATCTCCTCGGCGACGTCCAGGATGTGGATCGCCTCGGCGCGGGACAGGTCGGCGGTGGAGAGGAGGTGCTTCACGCTGCGCCCCCGTCGCCGTGCGGCTCGCTCTGTTCGATGACGACGGCGTCGGTGCCGTCGGTCTCGGTCAGGCGGAGCGTGACGCGCTCGTCGGACGCCGTCGGCAGGTTCTTGCCGACGTGGTCAGCACGGATCGGGAGCTCGCGGTGCCCCCGGTCGACCAGGACAGCGAGCCGGACCGCACGCGGGCGCCCGATGCCCTGGAGCGCGTCGAGCGCGGCGCGGACCGTGCGGCCGGAGTACAGCACGTCGTCGACGAGCACGACGACCGTGCCGTCGATGCCGCCCGCGGGGATCGTCGTCCGGTGCGGAGCCCGGCCGATCCCGCGGCCGAGGTCGTCCCGGTGCATGGTGACGTCGAGCGTGCCGACGCGCGAGCCACCCGCCGGACCCCACTCGGGGTCGATGTCGGCCAGGACGCGGTCGAGCCGCTCGGCCAGGACGGCACCCCGTGTCGGGATGCCCAGGAGCACGAGGTCCGAGGCGCCGTGGTTGGCCTCGAGGATCTCGTGCGCGATGCGTGTCAGAGCACGCGTGATGTCGGGGTGCTGCAGGACCGTTCTGGTGCCCACGCCGACCTCCTTCCCCGCCTCACCGGACGGCATTAAAGGATGCTGACGTGGTCAACCCTACCGGGACTCCTGGTCCGGTGCGACCGTCCGACCGGACGGTGCGCGACCGCCGGCGACCGCGCCGAGCACGCCGTTCACGAACCCGGCGGACTCCTCCGTCGAGAGCGACTGGGCGAGCTCGACGGCCTCCGCGATGGCGACCGCGTCGGGCACCTCGGGGTTGTACCGCAGCTCCCAGACGCCCATCCGCAGGATGCACCGGTCGAGCACGGGCATGCGGGCGATCGACCAGCCCTGGGCGTGCTCGACGATGACCTTGTCGAGCTCCGCCCGGGCGTCGTCGACACCCGTGACGATCTGCCTGGCGTAGTCCCAGCTGGAGGCGCGCTCCGGCTGGTCGAGGTGCCGGACGGTCTCCGTGGCGAGGACGTCCGAGATCGGCAGCTCCCGCACCTCGGCCACGTACAGCATGTCGAGGGCGCGCTTGCGGGCCTTCGAACGAGCACTCATACGGTCAGCGCCTAGGAGTTGACGCGGCCGAGGAAGCTGCCGTCGCGCGTGTCGATCTTCACCAGGGTGTCGGTCTCCAGGTACAGCGGGACCTGGATCTGGTAGCCCGTCGCCTTGATCGTCGCCGGCTTGGTGCCGCCCGAGGAGCGGTCGCCCTGCAGGCCCGGCTCGGTCTCGATCTCCGTCGTGATCGACGTCGGGAGCTCGATGTAGAGCGGCGTGCCCTCGTTGATCGCGATGGTCACCATCGCGGACTCGAGCAGGAAGTTCTTCGCGTCGCCGACGACCGTCGCGGGGACCGGGATCTGGTCGTACGTGTCGGTGTCCATGAACACGTAGGAGTCGCCGTCCTCGTAGAGGTACTGGTAGTCGCGGCGGTCCACGGTCGCGGTCTCGATCTTCGCACCGGCGTTGAAGGTGCGGTCGACGACCTTGCCCGACACGACGTTCTTGAGCTTGGTGCGGACGAACGCGCCGCCCTTGCCCGGCTTGACGTGCTGGAACTCGACGACCGACCAGAGCTGCCCGTCGATGATGAGAACGGCGCCGTTCTTGATGTCAGTGGTACTGGCCATGAGTCTTCGATGTCCCGTTCGGTCGTGTGTTGTGAAGGTCTGCGGGCCGCGCGGGCCCCGGACGAGTGTAGCGGACCGGGCCCGGCTCACTCCCGCTTCCGCGCGAGGGCGGCGTCGACGGCCGCCCACGCGAGCAGCACCACCGCCGCTCCCCCGAGCAGACCGCCGGCGGCACCGGTGGACAGCACCGCGGTGGGGCGTGCCGGGAGCGCCAGGTACACGATCGAGAGCACCCCCGCCCCGGCGCCGAGCAGCACGAGCAGCACGCGGCGGATCACCCCGGCGAGCGTCCGTCGGTCGCGGCGGTCGGAGAACAGCCGGATGTTCACGGACAGCTTGCCGGTCTCGATCGCCTCGCCGATCCGGTCCACCCGGCGCGGGAGCCGCCGCGCGGCCGTCACCGCACCGAACAGCTCCCGGACCGCGATGTCCCGGATCCGCCCCGGTCGGAGCTGGTCGCGGATCTGCTCACCCGCGAGGCCGCGGGACTCCTCGAGCAGGTCGAACGACGGCGCGAGCGTGCGCAGCGTGCCCTCGAAGATCGCGAGGGCACGGGCCGCCGCGACGAAGTCCGGTGGGGCGGTGAGCCGGTACCGGCCGAAGACCTCCACGGCGTCGTCCACCGTCTCGACGCCGATGCGGGCGCCCGGCCCGAGCTCGTCGGCGACGAACCGGGCGATGTCCCGACGGAAGTCGGGTTCGTCCTCGGCGTCGCGCACCGGCGCCATCCGGAGCACCGCGTCCGCGATCGCCTCGGTGTCGTCCTGGATGTACGCCGCGAGCAGCTGCTGCACGGTGTCGCGGAGTCCGGGGTCGAGCCGCCCGACCGAGCCGAAGTCGATGAGCGCCGGGCGACCGTCCGGCAGCAGGATGACGTTCCCCGGGTGCAGGTCGGCGTGGTAGAGCCCGTCGAAGACCACCTGGCGGAGGAACGCCCGGAGGATCGCGCGCATCGGCTCGTCGAGGTCGCGGTCCGACCGTTCGGCCCGGAGCGCGCTCAGTGTGTCGCCCTCGAGGAACTCCATCACGAGCACGCGTCGCCCGGAGAGCTCCTCGTGCGGGGTCGGGAACACGATCTCGTCCGGGCGTGCACTCCGGGCCTGCGCCGCCCGCAGTGCCGTCAGGTTCCGGAGCTCCGAGGTGAAGTCCACCTGCCGGACGAGGTCGGCGGCGTACTGCGCGGCGACGTCGGGCACACCGACCTGGCGGGCCTCGGTCGACCAGCGGGCCAGGAACCGCACGACCCGGAGCGCGATGTCGACGTCGCGACGGACGGCCGCGTCGATCCCCGGGCGCTGGACCTTCACCGCGACCTCCGTGCCGTCCTGCAGCCGGGCGCGGTGCACCTGCGCGATCGACGCCGCAGCGACCGGCACCGGGTCGAAGGACCGGAAGACCTCGTCGACGGGCGCACCGAGCTCCCGCTCGAGCAACGCCGCCACCTCGTCCGCGGGTGCCGGCGTCACGCTGCGCTGCAGGTGTGCCAGGCCCTCGGTCCACTCGGCCGGGAGCAGGTCGTCGCGCGTGGACAGCAGCTGGCCCATCTTGACGAAGCCGCCGCCGGCCTCCTCGAGGGCACGGCGCAGGTGGTCGGCCTGCCGGGTCCGGAGCGCCGAGGTCTCCGGGTCGTGCGAGAAGTCGAGGCGCCGGAAGGGCAGGAGTTCGTGGCGGCGGGCGATCGCGAGGAGCTCGGCGAACCGGCGGCCGCGGGACCGGAGGGTCCCGGCGGCGGCGTCCGGCGAGCCGCCGAGGTCGCTCAGGCGGGGCGGGGTGGGCACGACCCCAGTCTGCTCCCCCGTCCTGCGTGGTCGGTCGCGGCGGGGCCGGTCGCGGCGGGTCGGCCGGGGCGTGGTCGGTCGCGGCGGGGCCGGTCGCGGCGGGTCGGCCGGGGCGTGGTCGGTCGCGGCGGGGCCG
>Ga0153992_100022_pt1 | contig 51034 bp, 52 predicted proteins | sample TSNC076MetaG_FD_104683 | JGI IMG/M metagenome (GOLD analysis project Ga0153992, IMG submission 104683) | Attine ant fungus gardens microbial communities from North Carolina, USA - TSNC076 MetaG | ecosystem: Host-associated > Fungi > Mycelium > Unclassified | place: USA: North Carolina, Lumber... | reverse complement strand
TTAATATAATTATTTGCTTCAATGACCATTGTAAAGCTCTCTTCAATGTACTTTTTTAAGTTATAAATAGACCTTAAGGCAATAAGATCCCATGGAGACACAAGGTCCTCAATGTTTGTATATAATACTGATCTTTATTCATAGATTATTATCTGTCCTTAAATAGAACAAAGAACTGTCCTAAGATAGCTAGGTTATCTCTATTTCAAGAACAATAGGACTTCTATATATAAAACAATAGGTAGTAATTATGTGGTGGTCTATTCTGGTAGACAAACCACTACAATTATATATTTAAGGACTCTATGTCTGAGAATAAACCTCAGACTTAACATCTTCTGCTACTGTTTAAACTTCACTTTTTTGAGCCTTTTGATTATTAAATCATCAACTCACAAATCAGTAAGTGGCCATTTGTAATATCTACTGTGACCTATACCAAGTCTCTATGTCAATGTCCTATCCCTCATTACTGTATAGCAGTCTCTTTTATCTCTCTTGCTTTAATATCTGATACCACTACTGCAAACACCATCAATCTAGTTCCACCAGCTATATCCCTCCCAACTCCTAGTAATGTTACTACTGGAGAGATCAGTATTGGTTTTTCTAAGGTATCCATATCAATACTTTTGCCTGTAATTCCAGTCTTTCCAACTGGTACTCCTAGGTATAGTACCTCTACTGGCAGGCTTTTCTTATTTCTATTTTATATATATATTTATTTGTCTTCTTATTTCACTTTGGCCTTGTTATTTTAGCTATTTCTACTGTTAGTCTTTGCTTTTAAGTATTCTCTTGTGATTATCTTCCTAAGCAAAAGCTCTGCTAATACTCTATTGCAATCTATATAGCCTCTCCTCACTGATGCCTCTATTCTTGTTATTACCTATTTACTTTGTCTTTGGCTATCAACTCAAATCTTACTTTTGAGATAAAGTTAGAGAACATGGTTTGATCCTCTCTACCACCACTATCTTCTTCTAGAGTTCTTTGTTCAAAATAGGCTACTAAATGCTCTTTTTTTACTGATTTCTCTTCTACTATTGGTATTCTTTCAAAAAAATCTAAGTCTTCTACCATTAGTTTAAGCTATTGCTAGGCTTTTTCTCCTAGACTGGCTACTACTAGTAAGTAGTCTCTATTTGGTTTCTTTCTTTTTATACTTTACTAACCATATTTTATTTCTAGATCATAATATTGTTTCACTTTATGGTCTTTCTACTAGCTATTCTTATCTTAATTTCATACCTATATTGTTTTCTTTTCCTTTACAAGAGGATTTTGTAAGTTTTCTTCTTTATTTGTAATAGTATTGTCCTTTACCCTTTTATATTCTAGGACCCTACTGGATATCTTAAGTGCTTGACTTGCCTTGCTTTTGGTCATCTTACTTGTTACCCTTAGCCTTTTATTTCTTATACTACTTGTTCTTCTTTTATTGCTTCTTTGTTCCAAGCTTTGTAGGGAGTGCTTGGCCTTCTATATTGTATATTGTACTTATTAGTAGCCTATAGCCACTTGTTAGTTCTAGGCTAAACAAATACGTGCTTTTAGTTTTACCAATACTTAGTGTATATCTTAGATTTTCTAATTTTTCTTGATTTTCTATCTAATATGTCTATTTCTACTATTTAGACATTGGTTCTTGTCTTTACAATCTTACTTCAGCCTAAAACTGTGTTTTAGTTGCTTATAACACTCTTAAGGCAGTTTTATTATTCTATCATTATCAAGTTTCTGAGTTTGCTAATAAACTACTTGTTGCTTGTTTATATTTTGAAGATAATCTAGTGTATTGGGTTAAGAGTGACCTTATCTTATCTCTAATCCTATAGCTAAGAATCTTGTATTTAATGCTATTCAAGCTACTTGTGATCTATTGGAAGATTTTTCTCCTCAAGCTGCCATCTCTTGTTTCTTCCAGTCTTATCTTTCCTTTGTTTGTACTTTCTGTAATAGGATATTATCTTTCAATTTCAATAGATGACTTTCCAATTTTCTAACTTTTGAGGAGTATTATTAATGTATTCTTGCTGAGTCTAGTCTTGACTCTTCTATTTATTTCCAGTCTTAGAGGTTAAGTAGGAGCAGAGGAAATGTTAAAGGCAAAAGTAAGGGAAAAGGGAAAGGTTGTAGTACTTAGTGTTTTCTATTCTCAGAATCAACATCTATATCCTTGTTGTTATTTAGTTATACTTTTGTTTTCTCTGTTTTTGTTTTTCTATCTCTAGACTAACTAAAAAAATTCATATATCCTATGTTTTCTGGGTTTACTACTTGTGTGACTAGGTGTGACTATTTGTTCAATATACTCTATAAGGTTTTCATCTAAATCTCTAGCCTAACTTGAACTCTCTACTAATTTTAAGTAAAGTTGATATTATATTATTTGTTAGGTCACTGTACTCTCTTTCTTTAACAGTTTTAGTATTGTCTATAGTGCACTATACTTTCTTCCTCCAATACTTTGTCTACAATGTATACAGTAAGTAGGTTATTTCCAGTCCATTATACTATTTTCCTTCAATAGTTTCCAGTTTATTATACTTCTTTCCTTCAATAATTGGTAGTAGTATTACCTGCAGTCTACTATACTATTTTTCTCCAATATTTTCCAGTTTGCTATACTTCCTTCTTCCAATAACTGCCAGTAGTCTTGTTTCTAGTCTGCTATACTATTTTCCTCTAACAGTTTCCAGTTTGCTATACTGCCTTTCTCTAATAACTTCTAGTAGTATTGTCTATACTGCACTATACTTTTTTCCTCCAATAGTCTACAGTACACTATACTTTCTTCCTCCAATACTTTGCCTAATTTTCTGTACTTTTTTCTGATTTTTCCTGAATTTTTTCTAATTTTCAATGAATTTAGTGGAATTTTTAGAGAAAAAAAGAGAAAGTGTGCTGACAAATGCTTGTAAAGCATTGGCTAAGTATTGGCTCAGCAGGCATCATCCCATGTTTGGTCTTGCATACTTAATAGATTCTATTTCTGGTTTGTTAAAATTTTTGTAAATTTTTGTAAGGTTCTTTTTTCTTTTTTTTGTTTTATCTCTAAACAGAGATATTGCTATTTTCTCTTTGCTATTCAAAGTTGGTGTCCTCACCATTATTCCATTCCTTTCCATGTATTCTCTAGAATATTCTTTTACTCCACTGGTTATGGTTTTTTGCTTTACTAGTTGTTTCTATTATATGTTTTGTTTTTATTTTTCTTTTCTTTATTGAGTTTCTTCTAGAAAAGGTTTAATGTCTCTTGTCCCAGTTCCTGTTCTTTTTCAAGAGTTTCACATGTGAGGTAGGTTATATATTTTCTATATAATCTACCTTAGTTTTTTCTCTTTTTCACTATCTTTCTCTCTATGTCTATAGTTGTCTTTAGGACTATTCACAACACTTTTCATGGATTGTCTAATACTTATACTTCTTTTTCTATAACTGCTATTATAGTTAAACCAAATATTTGAAATAAATTGTCTGCTACTAATACTCATCCCCCTGGCCCTCAGGCTATCCCTCCTAGTACTGGTGAGCCTTTAGACATACTCAATGTTATCTCTCTTACCAGTTCTAGAGCTGGCAAATGGATTTATCCCAGAGAACACTCACATACTCATTATACTGTTAGGTACTCCTTCAGAAGTGTCTCTGCTGCTGAGAACTCTAAGAAAGTATCTCTTGAGCTCTCTTTTACTTCTGAGAAAAAGAAAAGTAATAAAGAAGAGGTTAGTTCTAGTTCCAGGATGTTTATTGTTTCAAAAGTTACTATAGACAAGCTCTCTCATAGAGTTGTCCCTCTCTAGCTCTCTTTAGGAGCTGTCTCTAGATATGGAGATGACAGTTGATAAACTACCAGTAGTAAAGGAAGCTTTCTTTACTACTGTAACTAACAAGAAGGACAAAGGTAAAGAAAGGCCCTTTTCCTTTACTAATACTCCTACACCTTCTTAGAATATGTCCCTACCAGCAACAGTAGTCTCAAGAGTGCTTTCCTTTCCTCAACCAGCCAAGATAGCTACTATTAAGTCTACTCCTATGAAGGTAGCTACTGTTTTCAAGTCCTTTGCCCAAGCAGCACATAATAGAAACTTCCAGTCTACTTCAAGGTTTGCTCTGGCCTTTGTTCATCTAGAGTATGAGAGCTTTCTCTGTTTCTATGATATGTTCTCTAACCTTTCTATAAAAAAGGTCCTAACTATGTATTAGTCTGAATTTGATACTATTTACTCTAGTATCTCAAGGGCATTTAAGATGATAATATATAGGTCTACAAAGTACCAAGTGTTGTGTTAGCATGAGGTCATGAAGATTTAAACTCAACTAAAATAGTTGTTCAGAAAGAATTTAATAGAGTTCTCCATTGAATTGTCCTAGTTACTTATACAAATATCTGTTGGTCTGTACACCTGTCTTTTATGATCATATGACTCTTACTAATAACTATATATATCTTATATAATTGTTTCTATGCTATTTATATCTTTCCCACATTATATTCCTAGATATTTCCCATTAGATTAATAAATATATAGGAAATAGTTTTTTCTTTAGAAATTGTTTCATAATATAGCCCTTTCTTCAAGTTTCTTTGTTCTAAGGAATTTTTCTATTATCTCTAGTTCTCTTCTCATCTTTTCTCCCTTTGTCTTTTGTATTCCTTATTTGACTATCCCTATAGAATTTTAGCTATAAATCTCTTCAGTAGTTTTCTTAAGAACATCTTTTTGTTTTTTTCTTCTTCTTGTTGCTATACTTCTTCAATCTCTTCCCCATACTCCCTTTCAAACTCTTTAACCATTCTTCAGGTTTTCTCTACTTTTCCAAGTATCTTCTTCTATTATATACTTCTTCCATTGTACTAAGAACTTTTTCTTTTCTTTAACTACTCTTTTATTTAGTATTTTTTCTACCTTAAATTCATTCCTCTTCTCTCTCAATAATAACTGGTTTTGGTGGAGTTTTCTTTTGTTTTTCTACCTGGTGTTTATACAACCATACTCAACTTACGTTAACTACAGAATGTATCTTAATAAAACTAGATAGCTCTAATTCTATAACATTGATTAAGACAATTCCCTTGATCCTGTAAGGCCTTAGAAATTGCTCTGTCAACTTCTCTGATCTCTTTTCTACTATCTGCCATTTGAGATCCTTTGTACTTAATAGTACTAAATTTCCAATTTTGTATTCTTCTATTTCTTCTTGTTTTCTGTTTACATATCTCTTCATTTCCTTCTGCACTTTTTCCAGTGCTGCTCTTGCTTCTTCCTAGATTTTTTTCATTTTTTCTATAAACTTTTTTACTGTCTCAAATTTTTCTTTTTTTTTTCCTTCAAATTCTGTTTCAGTAGTCTCCGGCCACTCTGGCCACTGCTTCTGTCTATGATCAATAAAGACCCTCAGGTACTGTTCTAGTTTTTAATTGATTTTCTCCATCTGTCTATCTGTTTGAGGATAATAGGCTGTTAACAGCTTTGTCTAGATTCTCAACAATTGGTTCAACTCTCTTATTATCTCTACTACAAATTGTATTCCTCTGTTTGATATGATACTTTCTAGAAGTCCATGCAATTTCCAAATATAGTCTCTAAACAGTCTAGTGAGTTCTTCTACTAATGTTTTTTCTATAGTTGGTATAAAGTAAGCCATCTTACTGAACCAATTACAAACTACTAAAATTGCATTATAGCCTTATGCCAAAAGTAGCTTGGTAATAAAGTCTACTGAAATATGACTCTATGGCTTTTCTAAAATTGTATTGGATATTAGTTTTTCTACTAGGATCTCAGTTTTATTTTTATATTGTTGACAAGCATTGTATCTCTCTACATATCTCCCCATCTTCTTTGTCATCTCTAGCCATCAATAGTTTCTTGTAACTAACTCTATTGTCTTTTATCTTCCTCCATGTTCTTCTACTAGTGTATTATGATATAAGTGTATCACTTTTCTTTTTAGTTCTTCTTCTAGGACATATATTTGTTCTTCTTTTATGATTAGCCCTTCTTTAACCATTTATTTTTTTATCTCAGTGTTTTCATTCTTATTTTCTTTAGTTTTTTCACTGCTTTTACTACCTTTTTATGTTTTTTCTGTGCTTTCTTGATCTTTTTCCTTAGATTATTTTTCTTTACTAATATTTTCATCCTTTTTATCTACCCTGGCTTGATTAGCATCTGGTCTTGGTTGTTGTTTTTCACCCTCTCCTACTAATCTAGTTTCCTGCTCAATTTATTTGCCTTTTCTATACTCTTCTCTGGGATGTGCTTAAGAGTAAAGTCAAACTGTAATAAATACAATACCTATCTAGTTTGTCTTTGGTTTAACTTTTGACTAGTCATAAAGTATTAGAGGTTTTTATAGTCCATCTAGAATTCAAACTTTACTTTCACCCCTTTCAAGTAGTACCTCTATGATTTCAAACACTAAATTACTGCTAGTATTTCTTTATCATAGATTTCATAGTTTTATTTAGTTATATTTAATAACTTAGAGATAAAGGCAACCAGTTTTCACTTTTTATTCCTACATTTTATCAATAGTACCCCTCCTGTCACATAGTCTGAGATATCTGTTTGCACTCTCATTTCTTTATCTAAATCTGGGATAGCTAAGACTAGCTCTATTATAAATATTTCTTTTAATCTCCTAAATGCTTTTCTCTACTCTTTTCTCTACCTCCACTTTTCCTCCTTTCTGACTAGTAGGTGCAAAAGGGCTGCAATCCTAGCAAAGTTCTTAATAAATTGTCTATAGTAGTTTGCAAACCCTAGAAACTTTTGCATTTTCTTTATATTTTTTGGTACTGGCTAGCTTAGAACTTCATCTACTTTCTTCTTTTGTATTTTCACACTCTAATGTCCAATCACTACACCTAGGAATTCTATCTCTTTTACTTTTTACCAACACTTTTCTAGTTTGACAAACAGGTTGTTTTCTTTCAGCCTCTTCAATATCTTCTCTACCAGCTCATCATGCTCTTTTTTAGTGTCCATAACTACTATTATATCATCAATGAATGTTGCTGTATTTCTTTGATTGATCATATCTTGGAATAGATTATTCATCATGGTCTGAAAGATGGCCAGGGAATTTGTTAGTCTGAAATATATGACTATTAGTTCATATGTCCTAATATATGTTATGAATGCCACCTTTTATTTATTGTCTTCCTTGATCCTCACATTATTGTATCTCTATTTAAGATTAAGTTTTGTGAACATCTTTTTTTTACTCCATCTAGGATATCTGCAATTAGAGATAAAAGGTATCCATTCTTTACTATTTACTGATTTATATGGTAATAGTTTTGTACCATTTTCCTCTTTCTATCCTTCTTTGCTACAAAATGGACTGGTGAGGTTTGTGGCAGTTTTGATAGCCAAATATATCCCTTTTGTAGTTGATCCTCCATGAATACTTGTATCTCCTCTCTTTTCTCCCTTGACAGTGAATACATTTTCCCTTTCCTTGACACAAATCTCTCTTTCAACTCTGTTGCATGGTTCTATAGCTTTCTAGTGGGTACTCTTTCTGATTCTTCCTTTCCAAATACCTTTTTCTACTTCTAGAATCTCCTAGATACCAATTTCTCTACTGTTTTTTCTTCTTTTATCTTTCTTATTTATCTTTTCTCTTGTATTTCTTGCTTCCTCTTTCTATATATCAGTAGACACCATGTCATTTTTACCTCTCCTTTCTTCTAGTCAATCTCTGGGTTATAGGCAGCTAACTATAGCATATCCAATATCATCTCTGTTTTTCTCAAATTGTATACATCCATTTCTTTAAAGAACATATTGCACTCCACCTGATGAATAATTGCTTCTTCTACATTTATAGTCCCATCTATATTTTGTACCAGCAGGGGTTTTTTTAGTTTTTCTAGCTTAAATCCCTTTTCTTTTACAAACTTTGTGTTCATGAATAGGCCTGTTGCCCTACTATCCAATAGTGCTTTTACTATTATCCCTTTATGATTTTTCAGTTTTTCCAACCCTACTTTCATCCACACTTCTTTTAGTAACTGTAGTATATGCCACACATCTTTCACTTTCTCAATATTACCTTGACAAGAAACTTTATTTTCTAGCTTTTCTAGACACAATATACTGTACATATTTGAGGAGACCAGCTAAAAGCTCTTCTATTGTCTTTTGCTAACTCTTGTGATATTTTTACTACTCTCTCCTTTCTTCTCTTTCTTTGCCAATAGTTTTTGGCTATATGGTCTCACTTTCTACATATATAGCACATCCTATCTTCCCCTCTTTCTCTATTGATATCCATTGCATTGGGGTTTTTTATTAGCCCCTATTCCTTTTAATTGTTCTATGCTTCTCCTTTAAAGTTCTAGTCCTCTTTCCTTTATACAATCTGTCCTCTTCTTCCTTTATATGATTCTTTACTAAAGCCTCCCCTAGGCTATATATTTCTCTATGGGTGTACTGCATTTTTCTCTAATATTCTCTCTTGTGCTTTACTCTGCCTTTGGTTTCTATTCAACCTTTCTTACCATTCTTCTATTGTGCTAGAGAGGCTTTTTGCCTCTGCTAGCCTCCTCTTTGTTAGATTTGGAACAAAACTCCTCTAATATACAGGAAATGGTGCCTAAGACAACATACTGAAGCCACCAATTACTATCCAGTACTACTATTTTAATTTCAATCGCTTCCACCAACTACTACCAATTTCTGCCTACATCCACCAACTAACCTTTTACTACACCCACTATAGACCTGGTAATAACCACGCTATAGTAGATAGAACTAGTAATTAGATTACCAAGTATCTAAAAAAAAGAGTATAAGAACCCTAATAAAATGGAAGAAACCTCAAACATTAACTAGTAAGTCAATAGCTGAGATAATTAACTTACTTTTGTGTTATGGACTCTGGCTCTAAGCACTAATAACCCCAAAAAAAACACTTGAACAAAATACTTTAGTACTATGTCATACCTAGCAGAACCTATATCTACTTTTGCAAATGAAGACAAATTTGATAAAACCAATTGGCTGTTCTAGAAACAAATGATCAAAGTAGCAGCAATCTCAAGGGGTATATATAGATATCTTGATAGATCTATAAAGCAACCATTATTAGCATTTATATCAACAAAACCACCTATAGAAATCCTATAGAATTCTGACTTATTGTCTCTAAAAGAATAGACCATTTGTAATGTCTGGATACTTGGACTACTCATGTTCAATACCAAGAATCCTATAGGTCAAGGAATTAATATTGACAGCACTACTGCACAAGCTTAAACATCATACATTGACAACTATGAAAAGGCATTAAATATAGCTAGGTTGAATACTAAGCAAAACCTACAAAATATGATATATACTGACAACTTTGACTTTGATAACTACATTACTAGCATGCAGAACAAATGGTTGAGTGCAAAAGCTCTAGAGACTAATATTTCAGATCAGAATTTCAAGAACATTGTCATAAACTCACTATTGAGCTCATGGAACTCTGCTATAGCTACACTCTATAATATCAATATGACATCTTCAGAAGCTATCTTTAGACTTTAGATCTGGAATACAAGAGTTAAGAGAAACTATTCCACTTATATAGAATAGAGTACTATAGTATTGCAAACAGAGACCCCAAGACAATGACCAAGAACCTCTCTTATCTGCTCAAATCCCAAATATAAAAAACAAGGTTATACTATAGAGATGTGCTACTAGAAGGGAGGTGGAAAGGAGGGGCAGTTCTTATTTGGTTTTGGCAAAAGAGAAGAAATTAAAGAAATGATAATAGGTACTAAACAGAGAGATTTCAAATTTGGCACTACAGCTAATACAGCTACTACAGAAAAGAAAGGAAATAAACCAGTCTTTGCTTTAATGATGACAAATGACAACAAACTCAAGGTACTCACCACTCTATTCCCTGAAGAAACTTCATTTCCTAACAAAAACTCGACCAATAGCTCTAGACAAAAAGTTGAACAGAAACTTGACAAAATAGGGATAAGAGTAGATAGAAAAGCACTTGAAGAGCACATTATTTGTTGTACAGAATCAAATAGCGGAATAGAGGCTCTTACCTTACTGGACTCTGGAATAAATAACTATTGTTTTATTAACTGTTTATCATTTATATCATATACCCCAATAAGCCAACCTATTACTGGACTAACAGCTAGAAAGAGGGCTACTTTCAACATTATTAGTAGAGGAGATGTTATCTTCAATGCAATGGTAGGAGGTATTAACAGAAAAGTAACTCTGAAAGGTGCATTACATATATCTAGTCTAAGATCAAATCTTATTTTAATATTACTTCTGGGAGTAAAAGAAATTAGCATCAATTTTGACTAAGATAGAGTAACTGTAAAGCTACCAAGCAGAATTTACTATATATATAAGAAGAATATGGGAAATAATGGCACTAAATAAGCATAACAAAGCTTCACCTAATTATGACTAAAATTTATCTAATAGCACTCTCTTTACTCAAATATTCCAATAAATTCATTAAAAATTAGAAAAAATTCAGGAAAAATTGGAAAAAAAAGGCAGAAAATTAGAGAAAGTATTGGAGAAAAGAAGTATAGCATACTGCAGACTATTGGAGGAAAGGAGTGTAGTGCAGTGCAGACAATACTATTGGAAGTTATTAGAGGAAAGCAGTATAGTGAACTGATAACTATTAAAGGAAAATAGTATAGCAGACTATATATAGTACTACTTACTTTACACACTAAAAACAAGACTACTGGAGGAAGAGAGTATAGTGTACTGTAGTGCATATACAAGACTACTTACTATTATACTTATATAGACTGTTGGAGAAAGAGAGCGCAGCAATCTAACAAATAATATAGTGTTAACTTCACTCAGAATTAGTAGAGGGTTCAAGTTGGACTAGAGGTCCAGATGAAAATTTTATCTATTATATATATGAAACCAAATATAAAAATGATATCTACTAATTAATTGTACCTAATTATTTCTATACCTTTTCTTTTTACTCAAAAATACAATAAATTTATTAAAAATTAGAAAAATCAGGGAAAATTGGAAAAAAAAAATTGTGATTTATTTTATTTTTTTCTTTTATTTTAAAAAATTTGAAAACAGTAAATTCAATTATCACAACCCTTCTCTTTTCATATTTAACCCAAATTGGATGTATGGGAGTAAAACAAATATATACAAATATACAGTAATAGTACTATGCCAGCTCATTAACTTTTTTGTCTTCAATTACTATTCCCTGTTCTCCCTCTTTGCTCTTTTATCTCTCTACTTTTTCTATACCTTGACTAGATACTAGATCCTAGGTATAAAGGGGACAATACTCTACAACTATAGTATAGGGCATGATTGGTATGACTAGGCTCAGATCTACCTTTCTAGACAAACTGTTTTCTTGAGCAGTGCTACAGTAATATATCTATATATCTTTTTATTAGTAATCTGGTACTTGGGGTTCATTGTAATCCTTATATGCAAAGGAATAACAACTGCTTTTTAAAAGAGTTATTTAGAGTAAGAATTTCCTTTTTAGAAGTAATAGTATACCTTTATTCTTAAAATAGTTATAAGTGAGACAGTAAGATTATTGTGAGAGATGGATTTTGTTGAAAAAGAATATTGAGCTAGAAAAGCTAAGAAGCAAGCACAATAATATGTGGTTATTTCAGAGAACCATCAACTATCTGTTTTGCTTCAAAATGTTCCTCTAGCTTCTATTTGGAATAGAGATAGGAAAAGAGAAAGAAAAAGATTTTACTTGACTTCTATATATATTTCACAAACTCTTGAGAATGTCATACTTGATTTATATAGATGTCAACTTACTGGGCAACAACAAAGGACCATCCAGGAACCTAGAGCATATATCACAACAGTAGAAACTGGAAGACAGAAACAGATGGAAGAGGTTCAAATTAATCAAATAATGGAGGAATGGAAAAATGAAGATACAAATGTTCTTGATTATAAAGAGTAATAAATTTTTGAAAATGATAGAGGTAATAGAGACCTAAATGTGGATAGGAATATGCAAGAAAACATTCTAAGAGTTGTAAGTAACAAATTTTATTAATTATTGATAAATGAATTCTAATTAGATATTATAGGATGTTAGAGAAGGAAATATTCAAGAACTTGATATAGAAGATAATATGATTCAGGTATGTTGATTTGTGCTCAATAAAATTCTATATTCTTATAAATTATCAGGATTAAGAAGCTGTTGATATCCTATTACCTGTTTCTCATCCTGTATTTTATCTATCTGCTAAACAGCCATTTTTGGAGGCTAATATACAGTATAGCAACTTGGGCATGCTAACTGTTATCTGTTCACTATCATGTTCTCTACTTTGAGTGTGAAAAACTTACTTCCTCAAGGATCAATCATCCCAAGTTTGGCATGTGCTGTTTACAGATCCAATTGCCTTTTCTCCAACCATTTACTGGAATCCTCCACAATTACTTAACTAGAGATGATTATTTCTCAAGAGAATTTTACAATAATATATGATAGTATAATGCAGTATTTGCTATGACTTCAGAAGGAGTCAAAATCAACAACTCAGTCACTAGGCAGTTAGGCCCCTACTGTTTTAAAATCCAGGGAGAGCTTTATTATCTCACTGGTGCTCTCTTTTCTTATGCTGATCAGACTCTAATGTATATACAAATCTATATCCTTGACATAGCAGAATAGCTTAATATCAGAAGAGCCAACAACAATAATCTGGATCCTGTGGTAATAAACAATATTCAGACAATGCTTCTGGATAGTCATCCATATATTGGCCAGTACCATTATGTATATAAGCTTATTAGGGGCAAACCAGCAAATGAACAGTAGGAGGTTAGGATTAGATTGCATATAGATCTACAGCATGATCAACAAACTCACAATCTGTCTACTGCTAAAGAGATTGCAGTTATTATTTCTGAGAAAAGAGTCCATTATGCAATAAATAATAGGAATATGGTATTATAGGCAAGAGGAGGATAGCTTGAGCATATAAGCTAGAACAGTCCTTTATATGCTACTCTTCATTATGTTCTGTTGTTTTCAAAGGAGGAGAATGGATAGTACCCAAGAATTCCAATTTATGGTGCTCAACTAAGAGAATGAGAGGAGAATAGAAGACAGAGAAATGGAAAGGAATGGGCTTGCTCACAGGTGGTCTCTGATACATGCTACTATGTCTATTATCTTCATATCAGAGATGGTCCTCAGCTACCTCTCTTCTATGGTAGAAAGCTATTTTAGTAGTTTGTTGTTAATACATAGGCAAATTATGAATAGAGGAAACTCAATTGGGCTAGGACACATTAATATACTTTCAGATCAGAGCTCTACCAGGGACTATAGGATGCTGCTGTACATGATAGGTATGATAGAGAAGATATTAGATATTTGGAACACAAACTTATTCTTCCTTCTTCTTATGTGGGGAGTTCCAGGTTTATAACTTAGTTGTTCCAGGATACTATGGCCATTTGCAGGCATTTTCACAAACTAGATCTATTTCTCACTATGACTACTAATCCCAAGTGGCCAGAAATTGTTCAAAGTCTTTTTCCTAGACAGGCAGCTACTGATCATTCTGATATTGTATCATAGATCTTTGAGCAGAAGAAGAAAGTGCTCCTCAGGCTGATTGATAATGGCTTCTTTGGTACTGCAGTAGCTTATATTTACACTATTGAGTTCCAAAAAAGAGATCTTCCCCATATTCATCTACTCATCTTTCTTCATCCTTAAGATCATATTTGAGATTCTTATCATATAAACTCTATGATCTCAGCTCAACTATCTGATTCTCAGCTCAATCCTCTTCTCTATACAAAAGTCACCAAGTATATGTTGTATGGTCCATGTGGTGTTGATAATCCCCAAGCCAAGTGTATGGTCAATGAACAATGTAGTAAATACTTTTCCAAAGACTATAGAGAGAGAACAGATTGGACTGAGGACAGTTACCCACTCTATGCTAGGCCTGACAATGGCTTGGTTTTTGAATGCAATGGAACCAGGTTTACCAATCAATATATGGTTCCTTACTGTCCTCAACTTCTTCTTCTCTTTGATTGTCATATCAATATAAAGGTTCCTGCTGCATTGGGAACTATCAAGTATCTCAGCAAGTACATCTATGAGGGTCCTGATAGAGCAACTGTGGAGATTAGTGATGGGGTGCAGGATGAGATCAAAGCACACTTGGATGGTCAGTTTATCGATCCAATAGAAGCTTGCTAGAAAATCTTTGAGTTTAATATACATGGAGAGTCACCAGCTATCCAATATCTTCCTGTTCATTTTTCCAATAAACACTATGTTGACTTTTATGCACACCAGACTGTCAATGAAGTATTAATTAGGCAAAATGTAGAAAAGACTCAGTTTACTGCTTATTTTGATTATAACTCTGTACATGATGATAGTTTGGGTCTTACCTACTGGTAGTTCCCTCAATACTATACCTGGAATGCTAAAGCCAAGTCATGGCATCCAAGACAGTATGCCAAGGTAATTGGAAGAATGTACTTTGTATCACTATCCAAGGGAGAGTAGTTTTTTTTACAACTTTTTTTGATTATGTTTAAAGGTAGAAAGAATTGGGAATATCTGAGGACCTGGAATAGCCAAGTGTTTATCTTATTCAAGGAGGCATGTATGGCAAGAGGATTACTGGAGGATGATCATGAGTGGAGGATTTGCTTGGAGGATGATCATGAGTAGAGGATTTGCTTGGAGGAAGCAATTGTAATATAGTCTGGAATAGCATGTTGTTGGTTGTTAGTAGTAATCTTGCTAACTGATGAAGTAGCTGAGCCTTATATTCTCTGGGACCAATTCAAAACTGGACTATGTGATGATATCAAGCACAAACTATGTCAAATGAACTACTACCAAGCTGACCAGAAGATACCAGAGAATGATATTTATGATTATGGCCTTTGGATCTAAACAGAATATTGGTAGGAATGGGAAGAAGTCTTGTTGAGTTTCCATCTATGCCTCTTCCATAGTAAGAGTGGAGTTACAGAATACCCAATCCTCTCTTACAGGCTGAGTAGTATGATGCAGATGAAATGGCAACTTTGGTAAATAAGCAGAGAGCAATCTTCAACCTTGAATAAGCTGCTGCTTTTGATGCTGTCTTGGAGTCTATTATCAACAATCAGGATCACATTTTTTTCATTCATGCTATTAGTGGTTGTGGAAAGACTTTTCTTTGTAATACTATTGCTGCTGAGGTTAGAAGAAGAGGACAAGTAGCATTGTGTATGGCATCATCTAGAATTGCTGCTCTTTTGTTGGATGGAGGAAGAATATCTCACTCACACTTTAAGATTTCTATTCCTATTCATGAAGACTCTGTGGCTGGACTCAAGTGTAATAGTTATACGTTTCCAGTCATCCAATAGACCAAGGTTATTATGTAGGATGAAGTTCCTATGCAGCATAAGTATGCTATAGATGCTGTTGATCAATGTTTTAGAGATTTACTTGAAGTAAGTGTTAACTTGGACTTAGTACCTACTAAATTAACATATTGTTTAGAATGATCATCCATTTAGTAAAATCACTATGGTATTTGGTGGAGACTTTTGTCAGACTTTGCCTATTGTGCCTGGAGAAATATGTCAACAAGTGGTGGCAGTATTTTTTTGTAGAGGAAATTTGTGGAAAAACATCAAGTTCTTTTATCTCGGACATAACATATGCTTAGGCCATTCTGAAGCTAATGATCATCATACTCAGTGGTTATTGGAAATTAGTGCTGGTACAACAATAGATGACAGTGAAATAATTCAAGTTTCTCAGTCTATGCTTTGTACTGATCTCAACACTCTCATTAACAGAGTCTATTCAAGGATTAGCCATCAAGGGGTTAAAGATGACCAGTACTTTTTGGATTGCATCATTCTCTGTTCTAGAAATGATGAAGTATACAATATTAATAAAGCTATTCTTCAACAGTTTAATCCAGAGCCAAATACAGAGGTCCATATGCTGAGAAGTATGGACTCTGTGTCTGAGGAAGATGGAATGCACCATGCTTATTCTGTAGAATTCCTTTAATAACTTAATACTGGTGAATTACCTCCTGCTTTACTTTGTCTCAAAGTTGGCTGTTCAGCTATCTTGCTAAGAAACTTGGATCCAGGAGAAGGACTTTGTAATGGGACAAGAATGGTAGTGTTGAATATAAGAAGGAAAGTGCTCCAATGTAGGATTATTAGCAAAGATAGAAGGTTTGCAGGAAAGGTTGTGTTGATTCCAAGAATTAGGCTATCACCCAATGCAGAAACACTGTCTGTACCACTTAGGAGACTTTAATTCCCAGTTAGACTAGCCTTTGCCATGTGCTTCTCCTAACAAGGGAGGTGCTGCTTACTCTGGTGCCTTAAGGGCACCTAAAATGACAACACATGGGTCTACAAGGTACCAAGTGTTGATTCCACTTGACACTCCTATTACAGAGGTTGTTGCAGCCAATGCTGCTTCTGCAGTTGAGTCCTGTAACAGGGGCTTAGTTGAGGCTCACTCTAAGTTAAGAGTCAAGTCAGTTCATAAGGCATAGGACAGTGTCTCTATGTTGACCAACTTTGTTACATCAGCAACAGAGCTAAAGATTATCAAGCAGTAACTTAAGAAAGTTGTTGGCTTGACTGCCAGTACTGTGGTGGAGACTTGTCTGCCACAGTCCAAGTTGTTCTTGAAGATCTTAGATGTTCCTTATTGGAGAAACAACTCTTCTTTTTCCATTATACAGGCTCAAGTTGAGGCTGTTATTGCTAGCACTCCTGTCTTTGAAGGGGTAGTGCTTGCTTCTTGCCCTTGCATTATAAAGGTATCTCTAAGCTCAGACATATCTGTGATTTGGATTGACATTTAGGATTCTCAGAAGGGAACCAAGGGCAAGACCCTTATTAACCATTCATTTAACTAACTTTGGACATCACACAGCCACAGTCTGGGGACTGCTATGCATCCTGGGGTTACCCAGTGTTGCAACTGCTGGTACTGGGGACATCCTATCTACACTTGTTGTGCTCAAGGTGCTAAGTATCAAAAGTGTGGTGGACCATATAGAGTAGAAAACCACAGGTCTATGGCTTGGTGCTGCAAAGCCAACCCTAAGTCCAACCCTTCTAGAGAGGCAACTGCAGATAGCACTCCATGCCCTCACACCTTCAAGTGTATAAACTGCAAGGGTGAGCACTCTGCTGATGATACTAAGTGTCCTTTCTGGTGCTACTGCTTTGACAGGCAGTGGCACTCTAACAAGGCTGCTGAGCTGCACACAAGCCATGCTAGCAATAGCAACATCCAACATCCTAGAGTAAGCAATCTCTGATCATGTGTAGTACAACTAAACTATGCATATATTCACAGAATGTTTGCAAGAACTATGTGCTGGTTGATACTTTTCTAGAGTCCCAAAAGGACTACTATGACATCTTTTTTATCCAGGAGCCACCCTGGAACTTTATTTGTTATGTGCCATCTACCACTCTTCTAGAAGGAAACAGAGTAGTAGGTACTCCTATTCATCCAGACTGGACCCAGGTGGTCCAGCCCCCCAAGGACTCTGAGGATGTTCCTTGAGTCATGGCTTTTATTCACTCTTGCTTGTCTAGATTTAGGTTTAGCTTGAGAAGAGATGTGATTGATTACTGTGATATTCTGCTACTGTCTTTCTTTAACAGGGGAGAGTGTTACTTTCTCATGAATGTCTACTCAGATGACTGCCAGTTAGCTGTTAAGTTTATGCTAGATCAAGTTATCAACATCTCCAACTTGCTGTACATGGGTGGGGACTTTAACATCAGAGATGTAGAGTAGAATCTGTCTGTTTCTGCTTATCCTGCAACTGGTTAGGCCTTGATAGACCTGGCTGACTCTTTTGGTCTCATGCACTCACTGCCAGCACTTCCTGTCCCTACTCACTATTTGGATACTGATGGTCATGCTAATTCAGTCATAGACCTTATCTTTTTAGGCATAAGTGTTTCTCAGATCTCATATCATATCGAGCTTGATCGTAGACTACCCTTGGATCATGCTCCCCTACTGGTTGACCTTCCTATCTCACTAGAGAACATTCACTTTAGCAAGAAGGTCCTCAAACACAATAGTAATGAAAAGAGAGCTTTTCTTTCTTCAGTCAACAGAAGGCTCCATACTCTCAACTTCTCTGATCTGGACTCAGTTGCTAGCCTGAACTCACTCTCTGAGGCTGTCTCTAGAGTATTCACTAGTAGGTCCATTACTGTTACAACTCAATCCAAGGAGTGGTGGAATGATGAGTGCACTCCTGCACTCAAGACTTACAGACACACAGGAGCCAGACAGGACTGGCACTCATTTTGCTCTGCTACAAGAAGTACTAAACAATCTTTCTTTGATGAAAGGATTGCAGAGATTGCATCTACTAACAAGTGCCTATAGGAAACTCATCATGCTCTTCCTCAGTGTTCATGGCAACTATTATATTATCAATGAATGTAGCTATATTTCCTTAATTGATCATATCTTGGAATAGGTCATTTATTATGGTTTAGAAGATGGCAGGGGAGTTTATCAGTCCAAAGTACATGATTATTGGTTTATATGCCCTAATATGTATTGTAAATACTGCCTTCCACTCATTATCTTCCTTGATCCTCACATTGTTGTATCCCCATCTAAGATCAAGTTTTGTGAACACCTTTTTCTTTTCTACTCCATCTAGGATATCTGCAATTAGGGGTAAGGAGTACCTTTTTACTGTCTACTGGTTTATATGATGATAATCTTGTATCATTCTCCTTTTTCTATCTTTCTTTGCTACAAAATAGACTGGTGAGGTCTGTAGTGATTTTAATGGTTGAATATATCTTTTTTGCAACTGATCCTCTATAAATGCTTGCACCTTCTCTCTTTTTTCTCTTGACAGCGAATATACTTTTCTCTTCCTTGACATATTAACACAAACTTTTTTTTTCAACTCTGTTGTATGGTCCCATAGCTTTCTGGTAGGTATTCTCTCTGATTTTTCCTTTCCAAATACTTTCTTTTACTTCTAGAATCTCTTAGATACTAATTCCTTCACTTTTTTTTCTTTCTCTGTTTTTCTCACTTGTCTTCTCTCCTATGTTTCTTGCTTCCTCTTTCTATATATTGGTGGACACCATGTCATTTTGACCTCCTCTTTTTCCCTGTCTATTTCTAGGTTATAAGCTGCTAGCCAGAATATATCCAATATCACCTCTGTTTTCCCTAGGTTATATATATCCATTTGTGCTCTTTCAATATATCCTTTAAAGAACATGTTATACTCCACCTGATGAGTGATTGCTCCCCCAACATTTACTGTTCTATCTACATCCTTACTAACAAGGGAATTTTTAACTTCTCTAGGTTAAATTCTTTCTCTTTTGTGAACTTGATATTCATAAACAGGCCTGTTGCTCTACTGTCTAACAGTGCCTTCACTGCTACTTACTCCTTCATGGCTCTCTAGCTTTTTTAACTCTACTTTCATGCTACTCCTTAATTATACAGGGAGGGCTCTTTGCTTCTGCTAATTTCCTCTTAATCCCTTTACTTAACCCTCTTTTGAATTCCTCTATAAGGGGTTATCTCTTATACTTGCTCCCTCTTGCAATCTTCTTAAATTCTTGGACATACTTGTTGCATGTCTTTCTTCTCTGTTCTATTGTCCTCAACTGTTCTACTTTTCTTTCTTCCTCTGCTGTTTCTCCAAACTCATTTCTCATTTTACTAAATAACTCTTCTGTCATCTCTACTTCTGATTTTCTCTTTGACAACTTATCCAACAGATTGTCCTTCCATGCCTCTGCCACCCCTCCCTGCACATAAGATAGCACCCAGGCCATCTTTGTTGATTCTGACTCCTCTGTCATCTTTATCCTTAGATACAAATGAACTTTATTGACAAACACTCCTACTTCCTCTATCTTTCTACTAAACAAAGAGGATTTCACTATCTTCACTCTCACTCCTCCACTTTGTTGTAATAGGGTAGCCACCTACTGCTGTAGGCCAGTGATTAAGATAAGAAGTTGCTTCTTCTAAGTGAAAAGAGGAGGTGTAGGAGCAGCAGGTTGCTCTGCAGGTTGTTGTTGTTGTTGTTGAGATATATATAGTGGTGGTGGTGATGGTGGTGATAATGATAATGATGATAATGATTTCTCATATGAGAAAGAGCAATCTTTTTCATCTGAACTTATGACTAGCTACTGACTAGAAGAATGAAACAATATTATCCTTGAAGAGAATCTCTAAGCTAGACAGGCCTTTAAGAGGTTATTATCATTCCCCTGTGTAGACTGATTACAATAGACCAGTAGCACAGAGCTAATAGTGAAATGCTATATACAAGCCCACTTAATATAGAGATTAGGTCTCAGGCAGGGACACAAGTTTTGTCCAGGCCTTCTACCCATTGTCTTTAACTAACAGTGAAGTCCTCTCTACAGCTAGGACCTGTTATTCAAGATGCTTATGAGTGCTATGCTCACTAGCAAGGATAATAAGAGTAAGTAGAATAGAGCATATTGAGGCTGCAAGATACAAGATCAACAGTAGATATTGAGTTCTTGGGTTAGTGTGCAGTTATAAGGACTTAGAACTCAACCAAGATGGTTGTTCAGGAAGAACTCAATAGAGTTCCCTGTTAGATTGTACAATTACTTATACAAATGTCTGTTGGTCTGTATGTCCATCTCCTGCAATCATATAACCCTTACTAATAACTAGACATATCTTACATAAGCTTTCCCATACTATTTATATCCCTCTTGTGTTATACTCCTGGATGTTTTCTACTAGATTGATAAATGCATGGGAGTATGAAATCTAGAAGGCATAGATTGAGTATCTAGGCCTTGTAAAGGGATGGTACAGTTCCTAATCTACTCTAGGTACTCTGACAAGAGTGAACTTAAGTTGAAGTAATGAATAGTCCAGAAACTCCAATCAATGTTGGAGTAAGGTATTCTACTGTACATCTACTAGTATATAAGGCTATACTAGATGATCTGTGCACATTGCTAGGCAATCACATGTACCATACATTAATAATTAAATTACCTTATAAGATGATCTAGTACTAGTAGAAAGACAAGAACTAGAGAGAAAGTATATAGGGAGGATGGCTGCACAGATTGTAAGGCAAGCTAAATGATACTTATCTATACTAATGCATACTAAGCCCTCCTAGATGTGACTACTAAGTGTCTCCTTACAGGTCTGGTTATCTCAGAGAACAAAGTTTCCATAGACTCTGTCAAGGTTATTAGAGTCTGCAAGTGGCCAATTCTGAAAAACAAGACTGATATCTAAGCCTTAGAGTTTGTTAACTTCTACAGAAGATTCATACAGAACTTCTTGGCTATAGTGTAATATATTTTTGATCTTATTTGAGCTGACCAAGCCTGGACCTGAACAAATAAGGAATGAAAGGCCTTTAATGCTCTCAAGATGGCAGTAACTTCTGCTCTAGTATTGGTGTTCCCACAGGACTTGGACCTCTTTAGGATTGAGGCAGATAGCTCTAATTTCACTACTGGAGTAGTCTTGTCACAACAGTTATCCACAGATGGGAAGTAGCATCTAGTGGTCTTCTACAGCAAGTCTCTGTCTCCAGTAGAATAGAATTACAAGATCCACAACAAGGAAATATTGACCATCATCCAAGCTCTGAAATAATGGAGATATTTCCTTGAAGAAGTAGTTTATCTAGTAGAAATCTAGACAGACCACAAGAACCTAGAATACTTCATGACAGCTAAGAAACTTAACCATTGCCAAGCTTGTTGGTCTCTCCACCTTGCCCATTTTGACTTTACTCTCTGTTACTATCCTAGATAGTCCATGGAGAAGCTTGATGCCTTATTCTGGAGACCCAACCACAGAACTAAAACTGAAAATAATAATAGCATCACCTTCCTTCAACTGGAGTTCTTTGCTATCAGGATACTCAAATGGGTGGAACTTGTAGGAGTCAAACAAAAGATGCTTTTTGAAATCTACCATAGTAACTGCAATGGAGACTTGGAAGAGCTAGTTGTAAAGGCTATCCTAAAGCTGCAACAGTCTACCAACAAATTGTTACACTTCTCAGAATGGTCCAATATAGATGGTTTGGTTAGATTCTGGGGCAAAATCTATGTACTTCAGAACCTGGAATTGCAGAAACAGATTATCTTGTTGTGTTATGACTCCAAGATAGCTGGATATTCCAGATACTGGAAAATGCTGGAGTTAGTATTATAGAACTACTAGTAGTCCCAAATGTTGAGGTATATAGGCCAATATATTAGTACCTATGATCTCTACTTGCATACAAAACCTACATAACACTTTCTAGTGGGCAAGTTATATCCCTTTCTGGTCTCCAAAATGTGGTAGGACATGTTCAGTATCAATTTCATGGTAGAGCTTCCCAAATCCTTTGGTTGTGATGTGGTCATAACAGTAGTAGACTGAGTGTTGAAAAGAGTATACTTCATTCCAATCTACATGGCAGTCATAGTAGAAGGAGTAGCAAGGCTGTTTCTCCACCATGTCTAGAAACTCCATGGGCTCCTTCAATATATTGTCTTAGACCATAGACTGCAGTTCATAGCTCTGTTCACTAAGAAACTCTATAGACTACTAGGTATATGACTAGTATCCTCCACAACATGGTATTGTCATAATTTGGCAAAATGGCTAAGTCATTATTTATATTTCTTTTTTTTCTTTTTCTTTTCTCTTCTTATTTGGACTTACTATACAAGAAAGGAGTGCAGAAAAGTATCATATAATAATATCACATATCATGGTCACATGTTAGGGTATCACAGGGTTGCATTATATAATGACATCACATAGTGAGTGTGGAAAAGTAGTGCACAAACCATGTAGTAGTTGTATAAGTAGTATACAGAATCAAATAGGGACTTCATCAAGTTTTTCTTGTCAACTCAGACTTGGAGTATAATTAAGTTGTCTTAGGCTAAGTTGCTACAGGTATCACAAATGGCTACTTATTGATTTGTGATTGAGAAATTTAATATTCAAAAGGCTCAAAAAAGTGAAGTTTAAACAGTAGCAAAAGATGTTGTTAAGTCTGAGGTTTATTCTCAGATATACAGTTTTATTGCCTTTGGTTCTATTTATAGCCAAAAGAAGTGCATTAAAGAGAGCTTTATGATAGTTGTTGAAGCAAACAATTATGTCAAGTGGTTCTTGAGATATCAGCAATTTAGTGTCTAGTAACTTGGTAATCACTGACTAATCTGCTGATAACTTGGTGAATACTGATTGCCTTGAGATGTTTTTGGTACCATTTGAAAGGTCTTCTTAAGAGCTTTCAGTGGCCATTTAGATTATTGAAATCAGTTGACTATTCCTAGAGTTATGGTCTAAATGAAGTTTGTGATACTCTAGTGGTAAAATTCAGACATGGACTCAGGGTGAATATCCAGAGCCAGATTGCCACTATGCCCTATAGAAGATCTGCTGACATGGATCCAGAGGCCTGGTATCAAGCAGCCTAAAGAATTGACCAAGTCCAGCTGGTCAATGAGGTCTTTTAGTCTTTGCAATGCTTAGTACTATTCTATTCCTCTTTTCTAGAGTTTCTGCCCCCTGTCCAGCCCTACTTACTATGGTTCAAACTGCTCCAGTCCTCCCTATACCTGCTCCCTCCAGACCTCCACCTCTGCCTCTACCCCAATCCCTCAGAACTACTGTTGCAGAGAGACTGGCCACCTCGTAAAAGACTGCCTACATTATCTCAATATATGATAGCTCATGGTAGAGTAGCAGGAAGAGTTGATTAAAGATCTAATAGTTTTCAAGAACATAGTTGCAGTAGAAGAATTGGAGCCTCTGATTAAGGAGGATTTTGCATAGAACAGCTAGCAAGACATGTACCCTGGTCACTCCCAGTAAATAGGTTTACTGTACTTGAGATAGAAGATGTTAATATAAGTGACAGTGAACCTAAAGATACATACCCCTCTGCTCCAGCCAGCCACCTCGCACTCTGGAGACCAAAGTGAAAAAGATGATTGCCCAAAGAGCTTTCCACAAATGCCCTTGACACATGCAGAACATCCCTAGTCCTTGCTGTGGAACTCAGTACAACCAATACTAGCAAACTCCACTTTGTCAATGCACTTCTGGACTGTAGAGCTACTGGAAGCTTTATTGATCATGATTTTGTCCACTCAAAAAGAATTAACACTTAGACCATTTCCTGCCCTATACCAGTCTTCAACATTGATAGATCCCCCGATAAGACCAGTCAAATATCAGAAGTCGTAAATGTAGTCCTCTACTACAAAACCCACTTGGAACAGATACTCCTAGCCATTTCTAGCATAGGGAAGCAAAAACTAATCCTTGGCTACACTTGGCTCAAAGATCACAACTCCAAAGTTAACTGGAAAAAAGAAGAAATCTATATGACATAGTGCCCACCCCAGTGTAAAGAGTGTCATACCTTTTGGAGAGAACAGACCTTGAAGAAGAGACAAGAGATTCAAGCTCTGCAGCACTGTTGGACAGAACTCCTTTCTCTTTTGGATGAAGAGGAGAAGGAACTCAAAGCCCTGCATAGAACCAACAGATGAGATTGGGAGTCTGGAGACTGACTGTTTATCACTAGACTGCTCCCAGAGCTCTCTAAAGAAGCGATACAAGCCTCAGCTACCATCTCTCAATAGTTGATAGAAGGAACGCAACAGAGTGTAGAGATGCAAGTGACCTCTGCTTTCTTGCCCCCTTACATCCAAGGCTTTGAATTCATGTTTGCCAAGGACAATTTTGATATCTTGCTGGAGCACTGCCACTAGGACTATGTGATAGAGCTTATTCTAGGTTCTGAGCCTAAGTTTATGAAGGTCTACCCTCTCTTTTCTGTCAAACAGAAGGAGCTGGATGCCTTCCTATAGGAAAACCTGCATACTGGATGGATATGCCTATCCAAGTTCTCTATGACTGCCCTAGTATTCTTCATCAAGAAAAAAGACAGTTCTCTCTGGTTGGTATAAGACTACCAGGCTCTCAACTCCATAACAGTAAGGAACAAGTACCCCTTACCCCTCATCTCCAAACTCGTGTTGCAACTCTGTGGAGCCAGATACTTTACCAAACTGGACGTCTACTGGAGTTTCAACAATGTATGTATCAAGCTCAGAGATGAGTGAAAGACTATCTTCTATACCAACTGTGGCCTGTTCAAACCTCTGGTAATGTTCTTTGGAATGACTAACAGTCTGGCCACCTTCTAGACAATAATGAATGATATCTTCAGGGACCTTATTGCTAAAGGGATAGTGGTAGTGTACCTGAACAATATTCTCATCTTTACCTGGACCATCAAACAGTATACCAAGGCTGTCCAGAGAGTACTAGAAATCCTAGTGCAATACAAGCTCTGCCTCCATCTGAAGAAGTGTGAGTTCTAGAAGAAGTGTATCAAGTACTTAGGCCTAGTGGTATCAAAAAACAAGGTCTCAATAGATCCTGTTAAGATTACTGGAGTCCAGGAATAGTCCACTCTAGAGTTGCAGACTGATATTCAAGCCTTTCTGGATTTCATTAACTTTTATAGATATTTCATCCAAGACCTCTCAGCCATAGCCTGACCTCTTTTTGACCTGACATGCTCTAATCAGATATGGGAGTGGAGAAACAAGGAATGGACTGCCTTTAAAGCTCTCAAAATGGCTATGACTTCTACCCTGGTACTAGTCTCACCTCATGACTCAGAACTCTTCCAGATCAAAGTAGACAGTTTGGACTATGCTACAAACACTGTCCTATTTCAACAGTCTACAAAGGATTGCAAGTGGCATCCAGTAGCATTTTATAGCAAGTCCTTGTCTCCAGTGGAACAAAACTACAAGATCCACAACAAGGAGATGCTTGCTATTATTTATACACTAGAAGAGTGGAGATCTAGACAGATCACAAGAACTTAGAATATTTTATGATCACCAAGAAGCTAAACTGTTGGCAAGCATGTTGGTTCCTTTACCTAGTGAGGTTCAATTTCACCCTCTGTCACCAACCCAGACAATCTATGAAGAAACTAGATGCCTTATCTTGGAGACTAGATCATGGCAATGGATCCTCTGATAACAAGAATATGGTATTACTCTGTCCAGAGTTCCTGGCCATCTACACCCTAGAAGAAGTAGAGCTGATGGGAGCAGAACAGAGCATTCTATCTAAAGTCTGCAAGGGTAACCATTTCAGAGACCTGGAAAAACCAGTTGCCAAGGCTGCCCAAGAACTTCAATGCTCTGCCATAAGGATGGTTCATTTGTTAGAATGGTTGAACATAAATAGTTTGTTTTGTTTTCAAGAAAAGGTTTACATACTCTGGACCCCTAACTTGAGCAGAAAGATAGTCTCTCTGTACCATAACACTAAGATTGCAGGACATCCCAGTAAATGGAAGATGCTAGAGCTAGTATTCTGGAACTATTAATGGTCCTAGATATCTAGGTATATAGAGTAGTATATGAGCACCTGTGATCTTTGTCTCTACACAAAGCCCTCTAGAAAGCCCCTAGTTGGAGAGCTCTACTATATTCCAGTACCAGATGTCCAATAGGATACCCTCAGCATTGACTTTGTAGTAGAGCTCTCTGAGTCCTCTAGATACAATGCCATCATGATAGTAGTGAACTCTATGTTAAAGAGAGCTCACTTTATTCTAACACACACAACAGTAACTATAGAAGAAGCAGCAAGGTTGTTCCTGCACCAGATATGGAGACTCCATGGACTGCCCAGATATATAATCTCGGACTGTAGACCTCAATTCATAGCTCTATTTACAAGGAAACTTTATTGACTACTGAGGATTTAACTAGCCTCCTCTATAGCCTGGCATCCACAAACTAATAGACAGATAGAGCATGTCAATCAGAAGCTCAACCAGTATCTATGCCTATTCATCAATGAGTGACAAGATAACTGGTATAACTTGCTACTGATGGTGGAATTCCAGCACAACAACTACATATATACCTTTACCCAGTAGACTCTGTTCCTACTCAACACTGGATAGACCTCTATATAGGCTTTGAACCTAGGCAGTACCCCTCTGGACTAGAAACAGTAAACAAGTTCATGGAGCAAATAAAAACAGCAGTTGAAGAGACTAAGGCCACAATTTGAAAGGCATAGGAAAATATAATGCAATACTATAACCAAAGAAGGTCTCTGGCCCTGGTATTTCATCCTAGGGATTGGGTATTTCTAGATGCCACTGACATCAAGACTATATGCCTATCTCCAAAACTATTGCATTGTTGCCTTGGATCCTTTATAGTAGAACAACAAGTAGGATCCCTTGCCTATTGCCTCAAGCTATCACACACAATAAAGAAACTCCATTTCATATTTAATATAGTAAAGCTGTCTGTCGCCCTAGATAATCTGATCCCTAGAAGGAAGCCTAGACCTCTACCACTGCCTATTGTCATTAATGGAGAAAAGGAGTGGGAAGTGGAAGAGATCTTAGATAGCTGTTGGTATAGAAGAAGATTCCAGTTCCTGGTAAAGTAAAAAGAATTCAGAAGGGAGTATAATTCCTGGAAAGTAGTCTTTGATATCTCAGCACTAGACCTTATAGCAAAATTCTATTGCAAACATCCTATGGCCCCTAGATACATTTGACAAGTGGACTTCAATGTAATTTTTCTTTCTAGAACCATTGCTTCAAGGTACAGCAATCTTGAGAGGGGGATAAGTGTAAGGGAACCCTACTAATGCCACTCCTAAAACACCAGACTCATAGCCCAAAGTGACCCTGTGCTTAATTAAATATTACATAGTAATATTTAATTCCCTTTAGCTTGACTTGGAGGCTCCTGACCCTGACTAGTAAGACTATAGGATCAGAGACATTTCAGCAGTAGAAGTATATATAGTATAGAAGTACACTCTAGGAGTTTTATCCTATTCTCTAAGGATTTTCCTAGAGGTGAGTTATAACTCATTTAGGAGTGTAATATTACTAAGGATTCTCCTAGAGTCTACTCTACTTTGGTTACCCTTACAGACAGACTTTGATGTTATTTTCCAACCCAGACCTATTGCTTTATTGGAAGGAGGTGAATGTAAGGGAACTGTACTAAAGTCCATTCCTGATACACCAGTGGTAATATACCAGAGTGACCCTACAACTAATTAAATAACAGTTACTTAATATTTAATTAGCTGTCCTCTCCCCTGTACTTCTGACCCTAACTGCTCAGACATTCTATAACTAGGGGACTTGTATAGAGTATAGATTACCCTCCAGAAGTCTCATCCTATTCTTGTAAGGACTTAGACTGAGATGCCTTAAAACTACTCCTAGTCTGAGTTAACAAAGAGAACTCAATAGAGTTCTCATTTGATTACTATACACTATTTATACACATTTTGTATTTACTTCTATTTATAAAGTTCCACACATCTCTTTTGAGTCATTTTTTCTTGTGTATCTACTAATTATTTAATTTAATGAAAAAGAAAAGAAAAGAAATATAAATAATAACTTAGCTATTTTGGCTATATCATGACAATTCTCTAAGGTTTCTCCTGGAGATGACTTGTAATACATTCTGGAGTTTATTTATATACTGAGGTTTCTCCTAGAGTTACTCAGCTCTGATTACCCTTACATCTGGCCCTGGTCTTTAAATTAAATCCAAAGACAAAATATTCCTAGATATTTCAGACATCTAGACTACTCACCTTTCCTAGAAACTCTTCCACTGAAGACTAGGTCTGTTTACTATAGAGTAACAGATCAAACCTATAGTCTACAAACTAAGACTACTATACTCAATGAAGCAGCTTTATCTGGTCTTTAATATAGTTAAGTTGTCTACTGCTCTGAAAGATCTAATACTAGGTTGTAAAATAGAGACTCACCACCTATCTATAGTTATTAATAGAGAAAAATAGAAAGTAGAAGAGGTCCTTGATAGCTACTGGCACTGGAGATAGATTCTAGTATCTTATCAAGTAGAAAGGATACAGTTGTGAATACAACCCTTAGAAACCCACTTTTAAAGTTTTCATACTAGACCTAATAGTGGACTTATATTGCAGGCATCAGGGAGCACCTAAACACATCTGCCAGACTAAGTTCAATGCAATTTTCTGCCCTAGACCTATCGTTTCAAGACACAGCAATCTTAGAGAAGAAGTAAATGTTAGAGGACTATACTAAGTTATACTTCTGATAGACTAGTAGTAATCCACCAAAGTAACTCTGTACTAATTAAATAACAATTACTTAGTTATTTTACTCTAGTATTCCTGACCCTAGCCTTTGGGATATTCTGTAGCTAAGAGACTTGTATATAGTATAGATTACTCTTCCAGAAGCCTTATCCTATTCTCTGAGAATTTTCCTAGAAGGTAAGTTGTAATATACTCCAGAGTGTAATTATGTCTAAGGATTCTCCTAGAAGCTCTATTCCAGTTGTTCTCACAAATGTTTGCTGGGATTTCAACAATATATGTATTAAACCTAGAGACAAGTAAAAAGCAACCTTCTGGACTAACTATGGACTTTTTAAACTCATGGTAATGTTTTTCAGAATGACTAACAGTCTAGCTATCTTTTAGACTATGATGAACAACATCTTCCATGACCTCATAGTAAAAGGTATATACCTGGACAACATCTTCATCTTCACTAGAATAGTAGAGGAGCATGTGTGATTGGTCTGGAGAGTCTTGAAAGTTCTGGAAGAGCATAAACTGTTCTTTTGTCTAGAAAAGTGGGAGTTCTAGAAGACACAGATTAAGTATCTGGAATTGGTAATTTCTAAAAACAAAGTCTCTATGGATTCTGTTAAGGTCTCCAGAGTTTGTGAGTGGTCTGTTCTAGAAAATTAGACAGATGTTCAAGTTTTTTTGGATTTTGCAAACTTTTATCATTGGTTCATTTATGACTTCTCTGCCATAGTCTAGCCTCTTTTTGATCTTACCAAGTCCAAAATACCCTGGATATGGAACACCAAGGAACACAATGCCTTTGAAGTACTCAAGATAGTGGTGATTATTGCTATAGTCCTCATGTCACCTTAAGACTCAGAGCTCTTCTATATCAAAGTAGATAGCTCAGACTTTGTTATAGAAGTAGTTGAGTTCTCTTTCAACAGTTGTCTAAAGATGAGAAATAGCATCTAGTTATATTTTACAACAAGTTCTTGTCCCTGGTGGAGAAAAACTATAAGATCCACAAAAAGGAAATTCTAGCTATCATCTATGTATTAGAGAAATGAAGGCACTTTCTGGAAGGAATGAAACATTTGGTGGAAATATAGATAGACTACAAGAACTTGGAGTATTTTATGATGGCCAAGAAGCTCAACAACTGTCAAGCTTGTTGGTCTTTCTATCTGGTCTGTTTTGACTTTCCATTTATGTATTGCTTAGGCTACTCTATAGGAAAACTGAATATATTATCCTAGAGGTCAGACCACAGAACTAGAGCCTTGTTATGAGCTACCTTGGCTATAATAACTTTTATTTCTTTAATCCTTTATCTTTTACTTTTCTTTTCTTTTGATTAGATAATAGGAAGTCCCATGATCAGGATCACATGATATGTCATATTTCCTATAACAAATCAGTCACATGATCAGTTATATCATATAGGTTATATATTAAGGAACATTCTAGTAGATTCTATTAGATCATTAGTAGGTTAGGGTTAGTAGCATAGACCATGTATAAAAGGTATAAGTAGTAGCCCAAATCTAAGGGGAACTTTGTTAAGTTCTCTTTGTTCACCCCAAATAAAAAACAACTTAAGGTTAGCTTAACCCAATGGTTGTACTATAGCTCTCTACAACTCATACAATATAGCTCAACACTATCAAATAAAACTACAATATCTTAAAGGAATTAAGACCAGCTCCTCTTCAACCCTGGGACAAGTTCACAGTACAAGAAATCTAAGATGCCCCCAAGAAATACAAAAACAACTTCACTTTTGGTCCTAATCATATAACCTAGCAACATCTCAAAAGAATCCTTTCTCACAATGAGTACATAACAACTATTCTGGACATCACTAATATATACTTTGACCTGAGCTATTGGCTATTCTACTTCAAGCAGTCCACCTCTATTATTATCCTAAAACCAAACAAAAGCTGGTACAATACATCCAAGTTCTTTTATTCTATTATGCTCTTTAACACTTTGAGCAAATTCATCAAAAAGACCATAAGCCAACAAATTCAATTTCAGGCTATTCAGTCAGCATTTCTTCATCTAAACCAACTGGGAGGAATTATCTAGAGATCTATGACAGATGCAGACTCATTTCTTACATATATAATCCAGATAGGATAGGCAAAATACCTCAAAAAAAGTATAGTAGCATTTGACATTGTTCAGTTCTTTCCTTTTCTAAACTATAAACTAATGATAGATACTATTGAGCTTGCAGGCTTCCTCTTTAAGGTTGTTAAGTTCTTCAGCAACTATCTAACAGATAGATATACTATATATATATAAAATCACTTCACTTCCCTTTCCTTTTCAGCAAGCATAGGTATTGGACAAGGCTCTGCACTATCTCTAGTCCTCTTAACCTTCTACTTTGTCCCTATCTTATGCTTATTCAAAATACAAGCAAGCAGCTTTGATTCCCCTTTTGCTATGTCTACTTTTTTCTTTGTAGACAATAGTTTTTTTATATCACAGGAGAAGACTTATGACAAATTCCTTGAAACTCTCAAACAAAGCTACAACATTATTTCAAACTTGTTTACAGCCTTTGGCCTGGTTCTAAAGCATAATAAATCTGAGATTTTCCATTTTTTGAGAGCAAGAAACAATCAAAACTCTTTCTTAGACCTTACCTACATTGGTAGCCCTATACTATACACTAAGAAAACCTAAAGGTACCTTGGTTTTTACTTCAACAAAAAACTAACCTTTTACCAATATATCCAGTATTATGCAAACAAAGCCCTCTCTACCATAAAAGCTCTAAATATACTAGATAATTTATCAAGAGAATTTCTTCTACTCTAAAAGAAACTACTATACTGTACCTGTATCCTCTCCATTACTCTATATGGATTCTAGCTCTAGTTCTTTAAGAGCATACCTATATTCCATCTTCTCCAAAGCCTTACAAAAATGCAGAGATGAGTAGCCTTGTAGATTACAAGGGCCTTTCCACATCTCTCTATCCTATGGCATTAAAGCAATTGCAGGCCTTATGCCAATAACCCTCTATCTAAAGAAGCTATTAGAACACTTTTAACTCAGAGTTGACTCCTCTCCAAAATATTATGTTTTTTGAGCATTACTAGACAGATATCACTCAAAAAACCAGAAACCCTACCCAATGTCTACTATTTGTCTTACTGCAAAGCAAAACCAAAAACTTAAAAGCCCCATACAGGACATTAACCACTGCCTTAACCAAGTCTACCCAGCATTCAACTTCATAAACCCTAAACTGAGACTAGGGTTTTGTATAGTTAATCTCTTCCCTGACTACCTTTTCTTCTTTCCTGTCAAATGCAGTGACAATACAGCTAGAAGAAACCACTTAATAAAACTTGATAATATTTTACAAGTATCAGCTAGACAAGCTCAAACCATCATTATTGTTACTGATGCAGGGGCTAAATCTGAATATCATGCTATATTCATTGTCTATAGGTAGCAAAATAAAGAGCTCATTTTCAACTTTGAGTATGCAGCCATTAACGTTATGCCTGCTAAAGTGGAGTTCTTTGCCCTCAGAGACAGCATTAGTCAAGCTATTTTCATAGAGAGAATTCAACACATTATTGTTATCACTGACACTATTATGAAAAAGAAACTATTTCTTGTGCATTTATCAACTTGATAGGAAACATCCAAGAATACAATGTGGAAAAGATATAAATAGTGTAGGAAGGATTATATAAGATATAGATAGTTCTTAGTAAGGGTCATGTGATTGCAAGAGATAGGTATATAGACCATCTAATATTTGTATAAGTACCTAGGGGAATCCAACAAGAAACTCTATTGAGTTTTTCCTAAACAACTACCTTGACTAAGCTCTAAGTCTTTATGACTTTATGCTAACACAAGAACTCGATACCTATTATTGACCCTGTACCTTACAGTCTCAACATTTCACTTTTTACTTATTTTTTTATCATCTTCACTAACAAGTACAGTACTTGAAAGCTTTTTGGAAAGCGGACCCTAGCTATAAAGGAGACTTTACTGTCAGTTAGGGACAGTGGGTAGATGGCCTAGACAAAACTCATATCCCTACCTGAGACCTGATCTCTATATTGAGTGGGCTTGTATTTAGTTTTTTACTATCAGCTCCATGCTACTGGTCCATTGTAATCAGTCTATGCAGGAGAATGATGGTAACCTCTTAAAGGCCCATCTAGCTTAGAGATTCCCTTCTTAGAAATAATATTGTTTCATTCTTCTAGTTAGTAACTAGTTATAAGTTCAGACAAAAAAGACCATTTGTCCTTATACAAGGAAACATTATCATTATTGCTATCACTACTACCATTACACATATCCCAACAACACCAACAGCAACCTACAGAGTAATCTACTGCTTCTACATCCCAAGCTCCTTCTATCTGGGAGAAGCAACTTCTTACTCTGATTATTAGCCTACAGCAGTAGATAACCACTATATTGTAACAAAATGGAGGAGCCAGAGTAAAAGTGGCCAAACCTCCTTTATTCAGTGGAAAAATGGAGAAAGTAAGTGTGTTCATTAATATAGCTCATTTGTATCTGAGTATGAAGATAATGGAGGAGTTGAAAGCAACAAGGATGGCCTGGGTGCTATCTTATATGCAAGAAGGAGTGGTAGAGGCATGGAAGGACAATTTGCTGGATGAACTATCAAAAGAGGAGTTGGAAATAGAGATAGCAGAGGAACTGTTTAGCAAGATAAGGAATGAATTTGGGAAAATAGCAGAGAAGGAAAGAAAAATAGAGCAGTTGAGGACAATCAAATAAGAGAAAAGAACCTGTAACAAATATGTCCAGGAGTCCAAGAAGATGGCAAGAGGAAGTGGTTATAAGAGACTGCCTCTTATTGAAAAATTCAAGAGAGGGTTAAGTGGAGTGCTGAGGAGGAAATTAGCAGAGGCAGAGAATCTCTCCAGCATAATAGAAGAGTGGCAGGAGAGAGCAGTGAGGCTAGACAGAAACCAGAGACAGAGCAAAGTAGAGAGAAGAATGTTGGAGAGGAATACAGTACACCTACAGGAAAATGCACAGTCCAGGAAAGGCTTCAGTAGAGGATCATATGGAGGAAGAGAGGGACAGATCGTATGGAGGGCAGGAGGTCAAAACTTCAAAAGAGGAGCATAAAACAATTGAGGAGGACAGAGGCTAGAAAGTGACTCCAATGCAATGAATATTAATAGAGGAAGAGGGAGAGATAGAATATGCTATATGTGTGGGAAGTGGGACCATATGGCCAAAAACTGTTGGCAAAAGAAAAGAAGAGAGGGAAGAATAGTGGAAATGCTACAAGAGTTGGCAAAAGACAATAGAGAACAGTGAGCTTCCAGCTAGCCTTCTCAAATATGTATAGTGTATTGCACCTAGAAAAACTGGGAAATAAAGTTTCTTGTCAAAGCAACACTAAGGAAGTAAGAAATATACAGCATACCCTTTAGCTGCTAAAAGAAGTGTGGATGAAAGTGAGATTGGAAAAAATAGAAAACCATGAAGGGGTAGCAGTAAAAACATTGTTGGATAGTGGGGTAACAGGTCTATTTATGGACACAAAGTTTGCAAAGAAAAAAAGGTTCAAACTAGAAAAATTGAAAAAACCTCTACTAGTACAAAACATGGATGGTATGGTAAATGTGGGGGGAGCAATTATGCACCAGGTAAAATACAATATGTTTTTCAAGGAACATGTAGAAAGGGTGAGAATAGATGTGTACAACTTGGGAAAGATGGAAGTGATACTAGATATACCATGGCTAGCTGTCCATAATCTAGAAATAGACTGGAAAAAGGGAAAAGTAAAGATGACAAGATACCTATCTATTTGTGGAAGAAAAAAGAAGAAAGAAAAAAATGAAGGGGTTAGAAAAATAGAAAAGAAGAAGACAGTGGAGAAACTGGTACCAAGGAGGTTTTGAAAGTGGAAAAAGGTATTTGAAAAAGCAGAGCCAGAAAGAATACCAGTGTAAAAGGCCTGGGATCATGCAATAGAGCTAAAGGAGAGTTTTGTGCCTAAGAAAAAGAAGGTGTATTTATTGTCAAGGGAAGAGTGAGAGAAGGTGCAAGTATTTGTAGAAGATCAGCTGTGAAAAGGTTATATCTAACTGTCGAAATCACCACAGATATTGCCAGTACATTTTGTAGCCAAAAAAGATAGCAAACAACAAATAGTATAGGATTATAGACATATAAACCAGTAGACTATTAAGAATAGATATCCATTACCACTGATCACCAATATCCTAGATGGAGTAGGCAGTAAGAAGGTTTTTACAAAGCTAGACCTAAGGTAGAGGTATAACAATATTAGAATCAAAAAAGGAGATGAATGGAAAGTGGTGTTTACAATGCACATCGGAGTCTACAAGCCAACTATAATGTACTTTAGGCTCACAAACATCTCTGCTACCTTCCAGATAATGATAAACAACCTGTTCTATGATATAATAAATTAAGGAAATATGGCCACCTTCATAAATAACATTATTGTAGCAACAGAGATAGAGGAGGGATACAACAAGGTAGTAGAGGAAGTGTTGAAGTGACTCAAGGAGAATGATCTCTTTGTAAAACTGGAGAAGTGTTGGTGGAAGGTGAAGGAAGTGGAGTTTTTAGGAGTAGTAATAGGGCCAAAGGGGGTAGAAATGCAGAAGGAGAAGATAGAAGAAGTCTTAAACTAGCAAATGCCAAGGAACATAAAAGAGGTGCAAAAATTTCTAGAACTTACCAACTACTACAGGCAATTCATTAAAGACTTTGCAAAGCTCACAGTGCTACTACATGTGTTAGTTAGAAAGAAGGAAAAGTAAAGATGGAGAAAGGAATAGGAGAAGGTGTTCAAAAAATTAAAAGAGATATTCATAACAAAGCCAGTCTTGGCAATACTAGACCTGGACAAAGAAATGCAAGTAAAAGTAGATATGTTAGACTACGTAATAGAAGGAGTGTTATTGACAAAGTGTGAGGATGGGAAATGAAGGCTGGTAGTCTTTATTTCTAAGTCACTGAATGCAACAGAACAAAACTACGAGATTCACAACAAAAAGATGTTGGCAGTAATCCAATGTCTGGAAGTATGGAGGCACTACCTAGAAGGAGAAAAAATAGAGTTCAAGGTCTGAACAGACTATAAAAACCTCTAGTATTTCATGACAAGTCAAAAGCTGAATTGGAGACAAGCCTGGTGGATCTTGTACTTGTTGTACTTCAACTTCACCTTGAAGTATGTCCCTGGAAAAAGCATAAATAAAGCTAATGGCTTAAGTTGAAGAGTGGACTGGCAGAAGAGAGTGGAGAATGATAATGAGAATAGGACATTGATCAGGCTGGAGTGGGTAAGAGAAGTAGAAACACTAGTAGAAGATGGGAGTCTAAGGGAGAAAATTAAGAAAGCATAGGAAGAAGATAAGAAAGTAGTAAAAGTAGTAGAAGAGTTAAAGAGAGTAGGGATGAAAAGCCTTAGAGATGAAGAATGGTTGATAGAGGAAGGAGTAGTTATGAAGGAAAGATACATATATATACCAGAAGGAGAACTGAGAGAAGAGATGGTATATCTACATCATGATACACCAGTAGAAGGACATGGAGGAAGATGGAAAATAGTGGAGCTGGTTACAAGAAACTACTAGTGGCCAGGAGTAACAAGGGAAGTAGGGAAATATGTAGATAGGTATAATGCCTGTCAGCAATATAAAAATAGAAGCAAGGCCCTAGCAGGAAAGTTAATACTAAATGCAATTCCAGAGAAACTGTGAAGCCATATTTCAGCAGACTTCATCACAAAGCTGCCCTTAGCTCAAGGATATAATGCAATTTTAGTAGTATGTGATAGATTTAGCAAAATGGCACACTTTATAGCGACTAGAGAGAAAACATCAGCAGAGGGACTCACCAGGCTATTTAGAGACCATATCTAGAAACTGCATGAGCTTTTAGAAAGTATTATATCAGATAGAGGAGTACAGTATTATCAATAGACAGTGAATGTCCTTAGTAATCACCCTAGGTAGATGTTCAAGAAGAACTCGATGGAGTTCTTTATTAGATTGTAGCCCTACTTATACTACTACTACAGTGGCTATACCCTAGAGTCCCATGATCACATGTTCTTTCCAGAATGTTCTATGACCACCTGACCTTGTTATGTGATTTGACTTACTGAGTCCCCACCCTATTTATATCCTTACTCCATTGTATGCTTTGAGGTTTTGGATTAAATGTTCAAATGCATGGGAAACCTTTTCCTATTTGGGGCTCTCATAACATTTAGTTTGTAGCAGGAATAATAAAAGAGTTGAATGAGCTATTGGAAATCTAGACTAAGTTGTTGATGGCTTATCACCTCTAGATGGATGAACAGATGGAGAGGGTAAATCAGGAATTGGAGCAGTACCTGAGGGTCTTTATCAACCATAGGCAAGAACAATAGCCAGACTAGTTGAGGACAGCTGAATTCATATATAATAACAAGATATATTTAGCTATAAAAGTATCACCATTCAAGGCTAATTATGGTCAAGATCCAAGAATGGAATCTGAGGGGAGAAGAAAGAGGAAGTATGAAGTAGTGGGAAAGTTTGCAGAAAGAATATGGAAAATTCAGAAGGAAGTGAAAGTAGCCCTGAAAAAGGCTTAGGATAAAATGAAGAAGTTTGCAGACAGGAAACAAAGTAAAGAAGAGGAGTATAAAGTAGAGGACTTAGTATTACTAAGTACCAAAGATCTCAAGTGGTAGATGAAGAGAAGATGATCAAAGAAATTGATGGAATGTTTTATAGAGTCTTATAGAATCAAAGAGATTATCTTGAGCAACACAATAGAATTAGAATTACCTAGTTCTATTAGAATACTGTTATCAATAGACAGTGAATGCCCTTAGTGATCATCCTAGATAGATGTTCAAGAAAAACTTGATAGAGTTCTTTATTAGATTGGTCTCCTACTTATATTACTTTTTACAGTGGCTATACTACTGATCCACAATCACATGTCCTTTTAGAATGTTCTGTGGTCACTTGACCTTTGTTATGTGACTTTAGTTCCCATACTATCTATATCTCAACCCCATTGTACATCTTGAGGTTTTGGATCAAGTATTCAAATGCTTGGGAAACTATTCCCTTTTTAGGGGTCTCATAACATGGCCCTCCCTTCAAGTTTCCTTGTTCTGAGGAATTTTTCCATTGATTCCAGTTCTTGTCCCATCTCTTTTCCTTTTCTCTTTCATATCTCTTTTTTCTCCAGCTATATAACAATTTTGCTGTGAACTCCCTTGGTAATTCTTGACTAAATTCCTTCTCTTCTTCTCCCAGCTCTTGTCATCCTAGTCTCCTATACTTCCTCTCAAACTCTTCTACCAATTCTTTTGTATTTTCCAAGTTTTCTCTATTTTTCCAAGTATCCTTTTCTGCTGTGTATCCCTTCCACCTTACTAGAAACTTTTTCTTTCCCCTAATTGTTCTTTTGTTTAAGATTTCCTCTACTTTGAATTTCTCCTGTTCTTTGATAATGAGTGGTTTTGGTGGTATCTTCTTCTGTCCCTCTACTTGTGGTTTATAGAGCTGTACTTTACTTATGTTAACTATAGGGTGTATTTTAATAGACTTAGGTAGTTCTAATTCTATTGCATTACTAGAGACGATTCCCTTGACTTTGTAGGGGTCCACAAAATGCTCTGTTAACTTCTCTGATCTTCTCCCTTTCATCTGCCATTTTAAGTCCTTCATACTTAGCAATACTAAGTCCTCTACCCTGTATTCCTCTCCCTCCTCTTGCTTTCTGTTTACAAACTTCTTTATTTCCTCCTGTGCTTTTCCTAGTGCTGTTTTTGCTTCCTCCTGGATTTTCTTCATTCTTTTTATGAATTTTCCTACCGCTTCATACTTCTCTTTTCTTCTCCCCTCAAATCTCATCCTTGGATCTTGACCATAGTTCACTTTGAATGGTAACATTTTTGTTGCCGTGTGTATTTTGTTATTGTACACAAACTCTGCTATTCCTAACTAGTCCAGCCACTGTTCTTGTCTATGGTCGATGAAGACCCTCAGATATTGTTCTAACTTCTGGTTTATCCTTTCCATCTGCCTATCTGTTTGAGGGTGATAGGCTGTTGAGAGTTTTGTTTGGATTCCCAGCAAGTTATTCAGCTCCCTTATCATTCCCACTGCAAACTGTACTTCCCTATCTAATATAATACTTTCTGGAAGCCTGTGCAACTTCCATACATGATCTTGAAACAACTTTACAAGTTCTTCTGTGAATGTTTTCTCTGTTGTTGCTATGAAATGTGCCATTTTACTGAAATGGTCACATACTACTAAAATAGTATTGTATCCCTGGGCTAATAGCAGTTTGGTGATAAAATCTGCCAAGATATAGCTCTATGGTTTTTCTAGGATTGCATTGGGCATTAGCTTTCCCACTGGTGCTTTGCTTCAATTCTTGTATCTTTGATAAGTATCACATCTATCTACATATCTTTCCACCTCTCTTGTTACTCCTGGCCACCAGTAATTTCTGGTGACCAATTCTATTGTCTTCCATCTCCTTCTATGCTCTCCTACTGGGGTGTTGTGGTATAATCATATTACTTCTCCCCTGAGTTCTCTCTCTAGCATGTATATCTTTCTCTTCTTCATTACTATTTTGTCTTCTATTTCCCATTTTTTATCTTTTAATGTCTTTATCCCTTCCTTCTTTATCTCTTCTACTGCTTTTACTACCTTTTCATCCCCTTCCTGTGCTCTTTTGATTCTTTCCTTTAAGTTTCCTTCCTCTATTATTGTTTCTGCTTTTCTAACCCATTCTGGCTTTATTAACTTCTGGTCCTCATTATTCTTTTCTACTCCCTCCTGCTAGTCTGGTCTCCTACTTAATCTATCTGCCTTTTCCATACTCTTTCCTGGAACATGTTTTAATATAAAATTAAACTGTGATAGGTATAGGGTCCATTTTACTTGTCTTTAGTTTAATTTTTGGCTCGTCATAAAATGCTGGAGATTCTTATAGTCTGTTCAGATTTCAAATTTGAGTTTCGCTCCTTCTAAATAGTGTCTCTATGCTTCTAGACACCTAATAACCACCAGCATCTCTTTATCATGAATTTTGTAGTTTCACTCCATGGTGTTCAGTGATTTAAAGATGAAGGCCACTGACCTTCACTTCCCATCCTCACACTTTGTTGACAACACTTCCCCTGTTGTGTAGTCTGAGGCATCTGCTTCTACTCTCATCTCTCTATCAATTTCTGGGATAGCCAGAATGGGTTCTGTGGTGAATACCGTTTTAAGTCTCTCAAACGCTTCCTTCTATTTCTTCTTCTACTTTTATTTTTGCTCCTTCCTGACCAGCATATGTAGTGGTGCTGCTATTCTAGCAAAGTCTTTTATGAATCTCCTGTAGTAGTTGGTGAGGCCTAGGAACTTTTGTACTTCTTTGACATTTCTAGGTACTAGCCAGTTCAGGACTTTCTCTATCTTCTCTTTCTGTATCTCTACTCCCTTTGGCCCAATTACTACTCCCAAGAACTCTACTTCTCTTACTTTCTACTTGTACTTTTCTGGCTTTACAAACAGGTCATTCTCTTCTAGTCTTTTTAGTACCTCCTCCACCAGCTCATCATGCCCCTTCTCTGTATCTGTGGCTACTAAGATGTCGTCAATGAATGTTGCTATATCTCCTTGGTTTATAAGATCATGGAACAGGTCATTCATCATTTTTTGGAAGATAGCGGAGGAGTTTGTTAATCCAAAATACATGACTGTAGGTTCATAAGCTCCAATATGTGTTGTAAATGCTGCCTTCTATTTGTCTCCCTCTTTGATCCTGATGTTATTGTATCCCCACTTTAGGCCCAGCTTTATGAACATCTTCTTCTTTCCTACTCCATCCAGTATATCTGCAATGAGAGATAAAGAATACCCATTCTTTATTGTCCACTGATTTATGTGTTGATAGTCCTGCACCATTCTCTATGTGCCATCCTTTTTTGCTACAAAGTGTACTAGTGACGTTTGGAGCAACTTGAAAGGTCGGATGTATTCTTTCCTCAACTAATCCTTCATGGATACCTGTACTTCCTCCTTTTTCTCTCTCAACAATAAGTATACCTTTTTCTTTTTTGGTATGAACCTCTCTTTCAATTCTATGGTGTGGTCCCAGGTCTTTTGCACTAGCATTCTCTCTAACTCCTTTTTTCCAAACACCCTCTTCTACTTCCAAAACCTTTTGGGTACCAATTTTTTCAATGTTTCTTCATTCTTGTCCCTTTCTACCTTCTTTACTTCCTTCTCCTTCTCTTTTTGCTTTCTCCTTCTATATATAGGTAGGCAATGTGTCATTTTTACTTCCCCTTTTTCCCAATCTATCTCTGGGTTATGGGCTACTAGTCATGGCATTCCCAGTATCACCTCTGTTTTCCCTAAATTATATATATCTATTCTTGCCCTCTCCACATGTCCTTTAAAGAACATATTGCACTCTATCTGGTGCATTATGGCTCCCCTTACATTTACTGTTCCATCCACATTTCTAACTAACAGAGGTTTCTTTAGCTTCTCCATTTTAAACCTCTTTTCTCAGGCAAAGGTTGTATTCATGAATAGGTCTATTGCTCTGCTATCTAGCAGTGCCCTTACTGCTACCCCTTTGTGGTTTTCCAGCTTCTCTAGCCCCACTTTTATCTAGACTTCTCTTAGTGGCTGTAGAGTATGCTGCACATCTCTTATTCTCTTAGTTGTATTGGTGCAATTTAATTTATTTCCCAGCTTTTCTGGGTGCAATACACTGTACAGGTTATTGAAGGCCAGCCAAAAGCTTACTGTCCTCCATTTTCTTTTGCCAACTCCTGCGGCGTTTTCACTACCCTTTCTTTATGCCTTTCCTAATAATTTTTGGCCATATGGCCCCACTTCCCACACATGTAGCATATCCTATCCCCTCTTCCTTCTCTATCTATATCCATTGCATTTGGGTCTCTTCTTGGACCCATTTGAGTTCTCCTTTTATTGAACGTATTTTCTCCTTCTACTCCTCTATACTCTCCTCCTGTTCTCCATGTTATTTGCCTCCCTCTTCCTCCATATGATCCTCCCCCTCTAGGCTGTACATTTTCCCCTGGGCATGCCATATTCCTCCCCAACATCTTCTCTTCTATTTTGCTTTGCCTCTGATTTCTATCCAGCCTTACCACTCTTTCTTGCCACTCTCCAATAGTGGTCAGTAGCTCTTCTGCTTCTGCCAGCTTCCTTCTAATACTTCCATTCAATTCTCTTTTAAATTCTTCAATGAGGGGTCTTTCCTCATAGCCACTCCCCCTGGTGACCTTTTTGAATTTCTGCATATACTCATCATAGGTCCTCTCTCCTTGCTCAATTGTTCTTAGCTGTTCTATTTTCCTCTCTTCTTCCAATGTTTCCCCAAAGTCATTCCTTATTTTTGTGAACAGTTGCTCTGCCGATTCTACTTTTGACTCTTCCTTAGCCAGCTCATCCAGCAAGTTATCCTTCTATGCCTTCACTATTCCTCCCTGTATATATGACAACATCCAGGCCACCTGGGTCACTGCTACCTCTTCCATCATCTTTATTCTAATATATAGGCAAGCCGCGTTAACAAATGTACTCATCTCTTTCATCTTTCCACTGAAAACTTAAGGTCTTGCAATCTCTACTCTGCTCCTCTGTTGCTAAAGGAGTATAGTGTTGACCTGCTGCTGCAGGGTTGCAATTATGGTGAGGAGTTGCTCCTCTCTGGTTTGGTGGGGGATAGACGCTGAAGAGCATTCTCTCTGTTGCTGTTGTTGTTGGCAAGATATATATAATGGCAATGGTGATGACAATGGCAATAATTCCTCATAGGAGGATGAATGATCTTCTTCATCTGTACTTATGACTGATTACTGACTAAGAAGGGTGAAATAGTACTATCCCTAAGAAGGGAATCCCTAAGCTAGATGGGCCTTTAAGAGATTGCCATTGTTCCTCTGCATAGACTGGTCACAATGGATCGGTAGTACGGAGCTGACAGTGAAAAACTAGTTACGAGTCCACTCAATATAGAGGTCAGGTCTTGGGCAGGAACACAAGCTTTGTCCAGGCCATCTACCCACTGTCCCTAACTGACAGTAAAGTCCCCTTTACAGCTAGGGCCTGCTATCCAATATGCTTTTGAGTACTATGCTTGTTAGCAAGGATAATAAAAGAGTAAGTAGAAATAAGGATATTGAGGCTGCGAGGTGCAGGGTCAACAATGGGGATCAAGTTCTTATGTTTTTGATAGACAGTGAATGCCCTTAGTGATCACCCTAGGTGGATGTTCAAGAAGAACTCAATGGAGTTCTTTGTTGGATTGGTCTCCTACTTATACTACTTTTTACAGTGGCTGTACTACTGATCCACAATCACATATCCTTCCAGAATGTTCTGTGGTCACTTGACCTTTGTCATGTGACTTTAGTTCCCATACTATCTATATCTCAACCCTATTGTATGTCTTGAGGTTTTGGATTAAGTGTTCAAATGTTTGGAAAACTATTCCCTTTTTAGGGATCTCATAACAAATATACCCTATAGTTAATGTAAGTCGAGTGCATCTGTATAAGCCACAAGTGGAGGGGTAGAAGAAGATACCACCAAAACCAGTTATTATTAAAGAGAAGGAAGAATTTAAAGTAGAAAAAATACTAAACAAAAGGATAGTACAAGAAAAGAAGAGGTTTTTAGTATAATAGAAGGGATATATGGCAGAAGAAGATATATAGGAAAGTAGGGAGAATCTGGAGAATGCAAAAGAGTTGGTAGAAGAGTTTGAGAAAGAGTATGGTGAAGAAACTGAAGAAGTACAACAACAGAAAGAAAAAGAGGACAAAAAGGTATTCTCAAGAGAACTACTAGGGAGGTTTATGGCAAAAATGCTATGGGGATGGTCTAACAAGGAGTATGAGAGACAAAGGGAAAAAAGATGGAAAGAAAACTGGAGACGATGGAAAAATGTAGTGACTTAGCCTGAGATGACTTAATCACCTTCCTAGTCTGAGTTAACAAAAAGAACTTGATAGAGTCCTCATCCAATTGCTGTATACTACTTATATACATTCTATAATTACTTCTATTTATCAAGTCCCATAACTTTTCTTTGAGTCATTCCTTCTTGTATGTCTGTTGGTTTCCTAATTAAATAAAAAGAAAAAGAAAAAGAAAAGAAATAATGACTTAGCCATCTGGTCAAATCATGACATCACTCCCCTCTTAAGGTTCCTTGTCCCGAGGATCTTACAATTCATAGTTGGGGTCAACTATGTTATCCATTTCATCTTCATTTTCTTCTGTCTATTCCTTAATTTCTGATTCTTTTTGCTCAATTTCTTCTTTTTCCTCCCAAATTGTTTCTAAAGTTCTTTTTTCTCTTCCTTTTTCCTCTTTTGATTGTCTCCAATTCCTTTCTAATCCTCCCCAATATTCCTCATTATACCTCTTGTCTGATTATCTAAATAGTTTCTTTGCCATAAATTATCCTGGCAGTTCTTCTCTTCTGAACATTTTTTCTTTTCTTTCTTGTTATCTTACATCTTCTATATCCTGTTGGTATTCCTTTTCAAATTTTTTGACTACTCCCTTTGCATTCTCCAAGTTTTTTATCCCCTCTCAAGTATCTGACTCTGCCGTAAATTCCTTTTATCGTACTAGATACTTATCCTTCTCTCTAATCCATTGCTTGTTCAATATTCTCTTGACCTCCCATTCCTCTTCTCCTTTGATTATGACTGGAGCTGGTTGCTTCTTTCTCTGCCCCTTTACTTGCCCTATATATCTACATATCCTACTGACATTTACTACTGGATGTATTTTGATCATGTTAGATAACTCCAGTTTAACTGTGTTTGCTGATACAATTTTCTTTACTTTATAAGAGTCTATGAACCTCTCTATCAACTTTTCTGTTCTTCTACCAACCATTTGGTATTTCAGGTCTTTGGTACTGAGCATGTAGGAACTTAGACTGTGATGCCTTAGAACTACTCCTGGTCTGAGTTGACAAGGAGAACTCAATAGAGTCCTCATCTGATTGCTGTATACTACTTATACATATTCTGTATTTACTTCTATTTATAAAGTTCTGTACCTCTCCTTTGAGTTATTCCTTCTCATATGTCCATTGATTTTCTAATTAAATAAAAAGAAAAAAAAAGAAAAAAAAGAAACAATAACTTAGCCATTTGGCTGAGTCATAACAGAGTATTACTAAGTCCCCTACTTTATCCCCTACTTTATACTCATTGACTTCTCCTCTTTTCCTATCTGGATATTTCTTCATCTCCTTCTAAGCCTTCTCTAGTACTGTCTTAGCTTCCTCCTGAATCTTCTTTATTTTTGTTATGAACTTCCCAGCTCCTTCATACTTTCCCTTCTTTCTTACTTTGAACCCTATCCTAGGATCTTGTCCATAGTTTGCTTTGAAGGGTGATGTCTTTGTACTCAAGTGCATTTTGTTGTTGTATACAAACTCTGCTGTTCCTAACCAGTCTGGCCATTGTTCTTGTCTATAGTCTATGAACATTCTTAAGTACTGTTCTAATTTCTGGTTTACCCTCTCTGTCTGCCCATCTGTTTGAGAGTGGAATGTAGTTGACATTTTGCTTTTGATCCCCAACATCCTGTTTAACTCCTTCATCAATCCTGCTGCAAACTAAGGTCCTCTGTCCAATATGATGCTTTTGGGTAGACTATATAGTTTTCACACATTGTTCCTGAACAGTCTTGCTAACCCTTCTGCTGATGTTTTCTCTATAGTTGGAATAAAGTGTACCATCTTTGTTAATTAATCCACTACTACTAGAATAGAGTTATAGCCCTGGGCTAATAGCAGTTTTGTAATAAAATCTGCTGAAATATGTGTCTAAGGTTTGTCAGGTATTGAGTTAAGCATTAATTCACCAGCCAGTTGCTCTGTGTGGTTTTTGTTCCTTTGGCAGGAATCATACCCTTCTATATATCTTTTCACCTCTTTTATTATTTCTAGTTACCAGAAGTTCCTGGTAACTAGTTCCACTATCTTCTATTGCTCTCTATGTCCTCCCACCAGTGTATTGTGGTGTAGCCTAATTATTTCCACCCTCAATACATTGCCTTTAGGCACATACACTTTTCCCTCTTTATACATTATGCCATCTACTTTCCTCTACTCTTCATCTCTCAATATTTTTACTTTTGCCCATTTCATTTCCTTGACTGCTTTTATCACTTCATTGTCTTTTTACCTTTGACCATCTCACTTTCTCTAGTAGATCAACTTCTTCCACAATGACCTCTACCTTTTCTGTTCTCCTTACTATTAACCATTTGGGTTTTACCAGCATCTTATTTTTGTTGTCTTTATCCACTTCTACCTCCCAATCTGGCCTCCTGCTTAAGCTATCTGCCTTTCCTATCTTGCTTTCTGGAACATGTTTTAGTGTAGAGTCAAATCTTGACAAATATAGAGCCCATCTTGCTTGTCTTCTATTTAACTTTTGTGCTTTCATGAAGTATTTGAGATTCTTATGATCTGTCTAGATTTTGAACTTAATGGTTATTCTTTCTAAGAAGTGCCTTCAGGCTTCTAAGCATCTAACTACAGCTAACATTTCTTTATTGTGTATCTTATAGTTTCTCTCAGTGTCACTTAGAGATTTTGAGATAAAAGTTACTGGTCTCTACAAATTGTCTGAGCACTTTATTAAGAGTACTCCTCCAGTCACATAATTTGAAGTGTCTGCTTCTACCCTGAATTTCTTGTCCAAATCTGGGGCTGCCAATACTAGTCTTATCATGAAGATTCTTTTGAGCTCATTGAATACTTGCTACTACTTGCTTTCCCACTGCCACTTAATATCTTTTCTTGTCAGCACATTTATTAGTCTTGCTACTTGAGTGAAGTCCTTGATAAACCTTCTGTAGTAATTTGCAAGGCCTAAGAACTTCCTGACATCTTTCACATTTTTTGGTTTTGGCCAACTCAGTACTCCATCTACTTTCTTCTTTTCTATCTCTATTCCATTGGGTCCTATAACAACCCCAAGGAATCCAATCTTTCTTACCTTCCACATGCACTTTTCTGGCTTTATATAAAGATTGTTTTCCTCTAGCCTCCTTAGTACTTCCTCTACAATTTCATTATGTTCTTCCTCTATTTCAGTTTCTACCAACACATCATCTACAAATGCAGTGACCTTGCCCTCATTTACCAGGTCCCTCAGGATCTCATTCATTATTGCTTGAAATGTAGCTGGTGAGTTTGTTATCCCAAAAAACATTACAGTTGGTTCAAACAATTCTACATGCATTATAAATGCTCTCTTCTACTCATCCCCTTTCTTTATCCTTACATTGTTAAAACCCCACTATAGGTCTATCTTTGTAAATACTCTTTTACCCCCCATATTATCAATTAAGTCTGTTATTAATGGTAATGGGTAGTTGTTCTTTACAGTTTGTTTGTTTAGACTGCAGTAGTCTATAACCATTAACACTGGTGATGTTTGAGAAGATTTAGATGGTCTAATATATCCCTTCCTTAGTTGGTCTTCTATGAAATTCTGAACCTTTTCCCTTTTATTCTTGGATAAAGGGTAGATTTTTCCTTTCTTGGGTTTAAACATCTCTTTGAGATCTATAGCATGATCCCAAACCTTTCTTGTAGGTATCCTTTTTGACTCTACTTTTCCAAATACCTTTCTCCACTTCAAGAATTTTTGCAGCACTATCTCTTCAATTTTCCTGTAGTCTGCTTTAATTTTCTCTTCTCTTCCCTAATCCTCTTTGTTGTCTACTGTTCATCTCACAATCTTCTCTTCTTCTATTGTTGCTACTCTTTTTACTCTTTTCACTTTCTTCACTTTTTTCAGCTTCATATTTCTTCCACACAGTGGTGGACACCTTGTTATTTCTACTTCTCCCATTTCCCAGTTAATCTCTGGGTTGTGTACTTATAACCATAGCATCCCCAATATAACATCTGTTTTCTCCAGATTGCACACATCTATTCTCATCCTTTCTATGTAACCTTTGTAGTACATGTTCACTTCTACTTAGTATGTTATTGCCCCTGCACTGTTATTTGTGCCATCTACATTCCTCACTTGCACTAGTCTTCCCAATTTCTACAGTCTAAACTTATGTCTAGCTGCTATTTTTCTATCCATGAACATTCCTGTTGTGCTACTATCCAAGAGTGCTTTTACTGTTATTCCTTTATGGATGTCCACCTTTTCTACACCAATATTCAACCACACTTCTCTCAACATCTTAAATGTCCTTCTCACCTCCCTTTGCTTGCCCTTCTCTTTCACTGTGCTTTTTGGAGGTTCACTTCTTGTGCTACCTAGCTGTGTTTTCCCTTATACAGAGTACACCATATTACCCTTCTTTCTTCTTTGCCTTGGACATCTGCACTACTCAGCTTCCTCTAATCTTCTGTCTCTGAGAACTCCTTGCCCTCTGTTGTTCTCCTGATATATCCCTTTTTTTCCATACCATCTATATTCTATATGGATTGCTATGACCTCTCCTGTCATCTATCCTAACTTTAACAACTGTGTATTCTCTGGCACATTCTCTACTCCACAATATTTCTGCACCTTTTCCCAGTTAGGATACGCTGGCTCCATTTCTCTTACTTTCTTCTGTTGCTGTACTTTTCCTCTTATAGGGCACACTGTCTCTTCTTGTCTTTTCTTTTCCTTCTCCACTTTAATAATTGGACACTCCCAGTTGTAGTGCCCCATTTCTCTATATCTAAAACACTGTACTTCCTCCGCCATCTCTTGCTTCCTTACTTTTACTTTCTCTCTTACACTGCATCTCATCACCCTGCTTGCCAACACTTCAAATCTATTCTAGAGAGTTGATTTCCCCTTTTCTTCTTCATTTCTATTTCTGCAGTTATGGGCCAGGTGCCCAAACTTCTTACAACTCCAACATTCTCTCTCTTTTCTTTCTTCTAACTGTGCTCTTAGTGAAGTGAGAGCTTGCTTTTCTTTGAGCATGTTGCTCAGGAGGTTGTTATATTGATCTAAAAACATAGTGCTACATCTCCAGAGAGATCGGGATAAAGAGTGATCTCACTAACATTATGCCTACTGGAGTGCAAGATCTTTACCCAGCTAGATACCTACTGCCTTACTAACTACTACCTTAATAATATGGTTATACTATCACCCCAAGAAGAGAATCTCTAACCTAAATGCCTTTCTAAGGATAAGGCATTACTCCTCTATGTGTATTGGTTACAATGGACCACTAGCATGAGGTTTATAAGGCAAAGGCTACTATTCTATCTACCAATGCTCAATTGCAAGTTCTGGCCTTGATCATGGTACTTGAGCTTAGTACTGTGTTTCTACCTTCAGTTTTTAACTGACTAATAAGTCCCCTTAAGCCTAGGGCCTAGCTATATTGTAGTGGTCCTGAGTTGTGTCACCTAGGTACCAAGAAAGATAAGAGAGTAAGAGATGGCAGAGCTCTGTGATGAGCAGTGCTGATGAAGAATATCAAGTTCTAGTGTAGTGACTTAGTCTGAGATGACTTAATCACCCTTCTAGTCTAAGTTGACAAGGAGAACTCAATAGAGTCCTTATCTGATTGCTGTATACTACTTATACACATTCTGTATTTACTTCTATTTATCAAGTTCCATGACTCTTCTTTGAGTCATTCCTTCTTACACATCTGTTGGTTTTCTAATTAAATAAAAAGAAAAAGAAAAAGAAAAGAAATAATGACTTAGCTATTTGGCCGAGTCATGACAAAAAATTTCTCAGGATGAGAAAACTTAAAGGGAGGGCCATGTTATGAGACAACCAAGAAGGAAACTATTTCTTGTGCATTTATTAACTTAATGGGAAACATCCAAGAATACAATGTGGGAAAGATATAAATAGTGTAGGAAGGATTATGTAAGATATAGATAGTTTTTAGTAAGAGTCATGTGATTGCAAGAGATAGGCATACAGACCATCTAATATTTGTATAAGTACCTAGGGGAATCCAACAAGGAACTCTGTTGAGTTCTTCTTGAACAACCACCTTGGTTAAGCTCTGAGTCCTCACAACTTCATACTAACAGATGCCATCCAGTGTGCACAAAGACTTTTCAACACCACAAATTACCCAAGGCAGAGACATACCTTTGCTGTTTCAGAATGCCTTAGGTCCTTCTTCAATAAGAACCCCTCCAACTTGATCCAATTCTGGGATTGCTCTAGTGATGACAAGTGGCCCCTTCATTACAAGGTAGATTAACAGGCCAAATTCCACTAAATCCTCACTCAGCACCCCAACAAGAAATCTTGGGAATACTGCTGCAAGAACAAGTACAAAGACCTCATTGAAAAGTGGTAGATGTACTTCAAGAATGCTCTGTATAGGGGAAATAACTTTTTAGATACCTATAATGACAATGATCACCTCATCACCCCTAAATATGCCAAGGGAGGGAGCTGGCTCAGCATAATTGGCATGTCTAACTCAATATGTACACAAGCAACAAGGCTCATTACAAACCATGCCCCAATTAGTGAATACAAAGCAAGATTCTTTCCCAGCAAGAGCATTTCCTGCTTTTACAGTAGTACTCAACTTGAGATACACCACCATATCCTGTGCAAATGCCCCCTTTACAGTAGCTACAACAGAGTGGGGTATGTCTTCAGTCTCATTATAGATTTCCTACAGTGCAACCCAAGAGTGTTCTGCTTTCTCAACAATATTGGATGACTCCAATCAAAAAACCCCCT
>Ga0153992_100021_pt1 | contig 59821 bp, 66 predicted proteins | sample TSNC076MetaG_FD_104683 | JGI IMG/M metagenome (GOLD analysis project Ga0153992, IMG submission 104683) | Attine ant fungus gardens microbial communities from North Carolina, USA - TSNC076 MetaG | ecosystem: Host-associated > Fungi > Mycelium > Unclassified | place: USA: North Carolina, Lumber... | reverse complement strand
TGCTGTGTGCGCGCCGAACGCACCCGTGGTGCGGGTGGAGAACCAGCGATGTGCGGCTGGTGAGCGCCCCGGGAGTTCCCCGGCTGTTGCAACTGATTCGACACCCCCACCAGAACGGATTGGTCGAGTTCGGGAACTCGGCTCCGGCGGGAGGTGCAGGTCGCGACCTCCCGGCAGCGCTGGCCCATGATGGGGCGGTGGACATCGTCATCGCCGGCTGCGGCGACCTCGGGATCGAGACCGGACTGCGCTTCGTGGGGCAGGGCCACCGTGTGACGGGACTCCGGCGCCGGGGCGCGCTCGTACCCGAGCCGCTCGTCGGCCGGTCGGTCGACCTCCGTCGCGAGGTCGCGCCGATCGGCCCCGGTACCGACGTGGTCGTGGTGGCGCTGGCCGCCGGGAGCCGGGACGTCGACGAGTACCGGGCGACCTACGTCGACGGGTTGCGGAACGTCCTGGACGGCATCGACGCGTCCGGGTCACGACCGCGGGTGGTCGTCGTGTCCTCCACCGCCGTGTACGACGTGGACGACGGCAGCACGGTCACCGAGGAGACCCCGGCGGTGGCCGCCACCCCGACCGCGGGCGTGCTGCTCGAGGCCGAGGCGCTCCTACGTGCACGGCATCCCGGTGCCGTGCTCGCGCGGCTCTCGGGCGTCTACGGCCCCGGTCGCGAGCGGCTGATCGACCAGGTGCGGGGCGGCTCGGCCCGGCGCACACCACAGCCGGGCCGGTCACCGCACACCAACCGCATCCACCGCGACGACGCCGCCGCCGCGCTGGTGCACCTCGCGACCGTGGCGGATCCGGCGCCGACGTACCTCGTCACCGACGACGAACCCGCGCGGCTCGACGACGTGTACGCCTTCCTCGCCGCCGAGCTCGACGTGCCGGAGCCACCTCGTGCCGAGGCCGCCGGACGACCGGCCGCCGGACGCCAGGGCGCCGGGGACAAGCGCCTGTCGAACGCCCTGCTCCGCTCGACGGGCTGGACCCCGCGGTACCCGTCCTTCCGCGAGGGCTACCGCGCGGTCCTCGCCGGCGAGGGCACCCGCCACCCCTGACCGCCAGGCCCTCCCATCGGTCACTCCGCGCCGAGGCCGCGGACGAAGTCGGCGAACCCGGGCAGCGTGAACTCGAGGCGTCCACGGGCTGCGGGCTGGATCAGGCCCTTGTCGATCAGTCGCGCTCTCGGCACCGAGAGGCTGTTCGGCGACACGTGCAGGACCGACGCTACCTGCGCACGTGGCACGCTCCCCTCACCAAGACCGGCCATCGCTCCGAGGAAGCGCTGCTCGAGCGGCGTGCAGCCGGCCCACCGAGTCCGGAACAGTGCTTCGAGGTCCGCCTGCACAGGGGACCTCCGGATGATTCGTTATGGATCGGCGCTTCCATAACGGATCATCCGGGTACGCGCACTCGGAGCCCGCATCCTCGGTATTTCCTAGTGGAACCGGTGGTCCTGGATCGTCAGGCGCGGCCCGAACGCCGGCTTCCGAAAGCCCGAGCCGCCGATCAGCCGCACGACCCGCTCCCGGTGCCCGCGCCAGGGTTCGAGGAGCTCGAGCATCCCGTCGTCGTCGACCGGGCCCCCGGTCAGGGCCCACCCGACGAGCGCCGGCACGTGGAAGTCCCCCACGCTCGGGGAGTCCGGGTCGCCGTGCGCCCGCTGGGCCGTCTCGGCAGCGGTCCACCTGCCGATGCCGGGGACGGACTGCAGCCGCGCCGCGACGACGGACCCGCCGCGGCCCAACGCCAGGGTGCGCTCGAGCGCCGGAGCGACGCGCATCGCCCGCATCACGGTGGCCGACCGACCCGGTTCGATGCCGGCCCGGTGCCACTCCCAGCTCGGGATCCTCGCCCAGGTCGCGGCGTCCGGCGGCACGAACATGTCCGACGGCGCCGGTCCGGGCGCGGGCGTGCCGTGCCGACGGAGCAGGTACCGCCAGGCACGCCAGGCCTGCTGCGAGGTGACCTTCTGCTCCATGATCGCCGGGACGAGCATCGCGACGACGGTGTTCGTGCGGAGCAGCCGGAGTCCTGGTTGCCGGTGCCGGGCCTCGACGAGGAAGGCGTGCGACGAGACGTCGAGCGACGACCAGTCGTCCCCGCGGCCGAGCATCTCGGGCGCGTGCTCCACCGCCCAGGAGGCACCCGGTCCCCATGCGGAGACGGCGATCGCGTCCGAGCCGGCACGGCGCACGAGCACCGACGCCGGACCGGACGGCGTCCGCAGCGCGAGCCACGTGTCGGAGCCGACCACCCGGAACGCGGGGTCGCCGGAGCCGCGCTGCAGGGGCCGGAGCGTCGCGCGGACGTCCACCGCGCCTCCAGGCCGGTACACGGTGTCCACGCGGGCCGCATCGCCGGACGCACCGGCGGACGACGGGGCGGCAGCATGCAGGGACACACCGGGATGGTAATGCGGAACCCCTGTCAGTCATGATGGACCCGACCCCCACCACCCGACGACGGAGTTCCCATGCGCATCGGCATCCTCACCTCCGGAGGCGACTGCCCCGGCCTGAACGCGGTCATCCGTGCGATCGTCCTGAAGGGCATCGCGATCTACGGCCACGAGTTCGTCGGGTTCCGGGACGGCTGGCGCGGCGTGGTCGACGGCGACATCGTCCCGCTCGGCCGGAAGGACATCCAGGGCATCGCGAAGCAGGGCGGCACGATCCTCGGGACGAGCCGGACCAACCCGTTCGAGGGCCCGAACGGGGGCGTCGAGAACATCTCCGCGACCCTCGAGCGACACGGCATCGACGCCATCGTGGCGATCGGCGGCGAGGGCACGCTGGCTGCGGCGAAGCGGCTGACCGACGCCGGCCTGAAGATCGTGGGCGTCCCGAAGACGGTCGACAACGACCTCGGAGCGACCGACTACACGTTCGGCTTCGACACCGCCGTCGCGATCGCGACCGAGGCCATGGACCGCCTCCGCACCACGGGCGAGTCGCACTCGCGCTGCATGGTCGCCGAGGTGATGGGCCGCCACGTCGGCTGGATCGCCCTGCACTCCGGGATGGCGGCGGGTGCGCACGCGATCCTCATCCCCGAGCAGAAGACGAGCATGGAGCAGATCGCGAAGTGGGTGCGGGCCGCCTACGACCGCGGACGCGCCCCGCTCGTCGTCGTCGCCGAGGGCTTCGTCCCGGACCACGAGGACAACGCGCACACCGAGCGCGGACTCGACGCCTTCGGGCGGCCGCGGCTGGGCGGCATCGGCGAGCGCCTCGCGCCCCTCATCGAGGAGATGACCGGCATCGAGACGCGCGCGACCACGCTCGGCCACATCCAGCGGGGCGGGACGCCGACCGCGTACGACCGCGTGCTCTCGACGCGTCTCGGGCTCGCGGCGATCGACGCCGTCGTCGAGGAGCGGTGGGGCCGGATGGTCGCGTTGAAGGGCACGGACATCGTGCACGTCTCGTTCGACGAGGCGCTCGGCGAGCTCAAGACCGTGCCGCAGGCCCGGTACGACGAGGCCGCCATCATGTTCGGGTAGGCGCGCGGCCGGCCCGCCTGACGCGCCGGACCGGGGGCGTTCTGGGAACGAACGGGCAACGGGCCGGGAGGCGCGGGTAGCGTCCGACGGGTGACCCGCGCAGTCCTCGTCTCCAGTTCCGCCCCGCCCACCGTCACCCAGGTCGACGTCGCCGACCCGACCGCGGGCGAGGCCCTCGTCGACGTCACGTACTCGAGCGTCAACTACAAGGACGGTCTGGCGCTCGCCCGGAACCCCGGGGTCGCCCGGCTGGACCCGCTCGTGCCGGGCATCGACGTCGTGGGCACCGTCTCGGCCCTCGGTCCCGGCGTCCACGACGTCGCGATCGGCGACCGGGTCGTGTGCAACGGCGCCGGCCTGGGCGAGACGCGGCACGGCGGCTGGGCCCAGCACGCGGTGGTGCCGTCCGGCTCGCTGGTCGTGCTCCCCGAGGGGCTGGACGACTCCTTCGCCGCGGCGATCGGCACCGCGGGCTTCACGGCGATGCTCAGCGTCCTCGCCCTCGAACGGTTCGTCGGCCCCGGTGACGGCCCCGTCCTGGTCACGGGGGCGTCCGGCGGCGTGGGCACGGTGGCGATCCCGCTGCTCGCGGCGCGCGGCTACGAGGTGACCGCGTCGACGGGACGGCTCGCCAACGAGGACGCCCTCCGTGCGCTCGGTGCGACGGCCGTCGTGGACCGGGCCACGTTCTCCGAACCGGGCAAGCCGCTCCAGCGCGCGACGTGGGCCGGCGCGGTCGACAGCGTCGGGGGTGCGACGCTGGCGAACCTGCTCGCCGCGACCCGGTGGGGCGGCGCCGTGACGGCGTGCGGACTGGCGCAGGACGCGGCACTCCCCACGACCGTGATGCCGTTCATCCTCCGCGCGGTGTCCCTGCTCGGCATCAACTCGGTCGACGCCCCACGGGAACTCCGTCAGCGCGCGTGGGACCGCCTGGCGACCGACCTCGATCCGGCCCTGCTCGCCGACGTCACCCGGATGGCCGGGCTCGAGGAGGCGATCGCCGTCGGCCCGGAGGTCGTGGCGGGCAACGTACACGGGCGCACGGTGGTCGCGGTGGATTCCTGAACACCCTGACGTTCCAGCATACTAAGATTTCACAAACGTTTGCATATTGACACCCTAGGATTGGAGTACAGAACACCCGACCATCCGAGGAGCACGACATGCCGGTACCCAAGTCGACCGTCGAGAACTCACCGCGGAAGCTCCTCCGGGACGTCGTGCTCGAGAAGATGCTCACGGCGATCCAGGACGGCACCCTCCAGGCCGGCGAGCGACTCAACGACGACGAGCTCGTGCAGTGGCTGGGGGTGAGCCGCACCCCGATCCGGGAGGCGATCGCCAAGCTCGTCGACTACGGGATGGTCGAGATGGAGGCGAACCGGTACACCCGCGTCGCCACCCCGACCCGGAAGCAGTACGACGACGCGTACCAGGTGCTCTTCGGCCTCGGGGAGCTCGCCGCACGGTGGTCCATGCCGCGCTTCACGGACGAGGACGTCGCGACCTTCGGTCGGATCCTCGAGGACACGCGGGCCCACGCCGCGGCCGAGGACCGTGCCATCAACGACGACGTCATCCGCGCCATCATGTTCCTCGTGGCGCGCTCGGACAACGAACTGCTGCTGAAGACCGCGGAGCCACTGGTCAGCCGCGCGCAGTTCCTGCGGATCGGCGAGCCCGAGTACGTGTACTGGGACGTCACGCAGGTCCTCGACGGCCTGCACGCCGCGGCGAAGGGCCGCGACGGGGAGGCCGGCGGCGCGATCATCCGCGGGCTCGCCCGCGGCATGGCGGAGCACCTCGCCGTCGTGCGCGGCTCCGCGGCACGCAGCTGACCGCATCCGGGCACGATGGACCCGTGAGCACCTCCGACGACGTCCTGATCCAGGCCACCGGGGTCCGCGTGACCCGGTCCGGCCGGGACCTCCTGCACGATGTCGACCTGACCGTCCGTCGCGGTGAGCACTGGGCCCTCCTCGGCCCGAACGGGGCCGGCAAGTCGACCCTGCTCGCCGTCCTCGGGGCGAACGGCCACCCGACGGCGGGCTCGGTCGAGGTGCTCGGCCGACGGCTCGGTCGCGTGGACGTCCGGGAGCTCCGCGAGCACATCGGCCACGTCGACCCGCGCCACCGGATGCTGTCCCCGCTCACCGTGCTCGAGACCGTCCTCACCGGGCTCACCGGGACGACGGACCTGATGCTGCGCTGGTCCCCCACGACGGAGCAGGTGGCCACGGCCGAGCGGCACATCGCCGACGTCGGCCTGACCGCTCGGCGCGACGCCCGCTGGCACGTCCTGTCCCAGGGTGAGCGCGGCCGGGCACTCATCGCCCGGGCCCTGATGTCGGAGCCGCAGCTGCTCCTGCTCGACGAACCGGCCACCGGACTCGACGTGGCCGCCCGGGAGCACCTGCTCGAGACCGTGGACGCGCTCCGGCACCGGCACCCCGGCCTCGGCAGCGTGATGGTCACCCACCACCTGGAGGACCTCCCCGCCTCGACCTCGCACGCGATGCTGCTGCGGGACGGGACCGCGGTCGCGCAGGGGACGTCCGACGAGGTCATCACGTCCTCGGCGGTCTCGCACGCGTTCGACTTCCCGCTCGCGGTCCTGCGCGCGGAGGGCCGCTGGGCCGCACGCCGCGCGTCCTAGCCGGGGCGGTGGTGTCCCCTGTCCCACCCTCGGTGGCCCGGTCGGTACGCGGTGGTGCGTGGTGCTGCGTGCACCGTTGCCGGTGCGCGGTGCTGGGCTGCGATGTGCCGGCTTCCGCCACGGCGCTGCCCACTGCGCCACATGAGGACCGGATTGCCCGCCGGTCCGTCGGGTCCGTACCCGCCCCGGTCCGCCTACCGACGCACCGCCCTCGTCCTCAGTCGGTCGGCTCCAGGAGCGTCACCTCCCAGTTGCCGCGCTGGATGATCGCGTCGAGCTCGCGGAGCTCCTTCGCCAGCAGGTCCGCCCGGCGCCGGAGATCGGCGGTCGGCAGCGCCGCGAAGGTGCGGAGTTCGCTGCGGAGCTGCCGGTAGCTCCCACCGCCCGCGGTCGCGTCGGCCGCTCCGGTCACCAGCGCGTGCCGCAACCGCAGGGCATCACGCCGTGCGAGCAGTGCCGTGATCGTCTCGCCGGAGTCGAGCACGGTCGAGGCGTTCGTCGCGTTGATGCGGGCCAGCAGCACCGCGAGGGCGTCCACCGCCTGCTCGGCCTCGGCGAGCAGGGCCGCGGCGTCCTCGTCGGGCTCCTCGCCCTCCTGGTACCGGGCGTTGGCCGCGATGCGCGATCGCAGCTGCTCGATGCGCTTCTGCAGGTCGGCGCGTTCGATGAGCGCTTCGGCGAGTTGCATGCCGCCATCCAACCAGCGGACGGGAGGCGCGGACCGGCCCCGGTGCGCGCCTCCCGTCTTCGTGGGGTCGGGTCTACGGCGTCGCGCTCGCGGCCGCCTTCGCCGCGGCCGGCAGCGCGTCGAGCACCCGGCCGACGGCACGGTCGTCGTGCGCGGCGGTGACGAACCACGCCTCGAACACGCTCGGCGGCAGGGTCACGCCGGCGTCCAGCATCGCGTGGAAGAACGGCGCGTACCGGAAAGCGTCCTGCGCCCGGACGTCGTCGTAGTTCCGCGGCGCGGTCTCGCTGAACGCGAAGGAGAACAGGTTCCCGGCGTGCTGCACGGTGTGGGCGACGCCCTCGGCGGACAGTGCCGCGCTCGTGGCGGCGGCGATCGCGGACGCGGTGCGGTCGAGGTGCGCGTACACGTCCGGCGTCGCGGCCCGGAGCGTGGCGGTGCCGGCGGCGACGGCGAGCGGGTTCCCGGAGAGGGTGCCCGCCTGGTACACGGGCCCGAGCGGGGCGAGGTAGTCCATGACCTCCCGGCGACCACCGAGCGCTGCGAGGGGCATGCCACCGCCGATGACCTTGCCGAACGTGATGATGTCGGGCTTCCAGCCGGCGCCGTCGGGCACGACCTTCGACGCCTCGAGCCCCCACCAGCCGGCCGGGCCGACCCGGAAGCCGGTCAGGACCTCGTCGACGATGAGCAGCGCACCGTGCGACTGGACGATCTGCGCCAGGGCGCGGTTGAATCCGCGCTCGGGCGCGAGCACGCCCATGTTCGCCGCGGCGGCCTCGACGATGACGCCGGCGATGCGCTCGGAGTGCTCGTCGAACGCGCGGCGGACGGCGTCGAGGTCGTTGTACGGCAGCACGAGGGTCTGCGCGGCGGTCTCGGCGGTGATGCCCGCGCTGCCGGGGAGCGCCAGCGTGGCGACGCCCGAGCCGGCCTCGGCCAGCAGCGAGTCGGAGTGTCCGTGGTAGTGCCCGGCGAACTTCACCAGGAGGTCACGGCCGGTGTACCCGCGGGCGAGGCGGATCGCGGTCATCGTCGCCTCGGTGCCGGTCGACACCATGCGGAGCTTCTCGATCGGTCCGTCGCCGTCCACCGACACGCGCTGCTTCACGAGTTCGGCGAGCTCGGTCTCCCCCGGGGTCGACGCCCCGAAGCTCAGCCCGCGGGCCGCCGCCTGCTGCACGGCCTCGACCGTCGCGGGGTGCGCGTGCCCGAGGATCGCCGGGCCCCAGGACGCCACGAGGTCCACGTACTCGCGGCCCTCGGCGTCGGTGACGTACGCACCCTTCGCACTCGTCAGGAAGCGGGGCGTGCCGCCGACGGAGCCGTACGCCCGCACCGGCGAGTTCACACCGCCGGGGATGCTGTTCTTCGCCCGGCCGAACAGCTGGTCGTTGGTGGTCATCGTGCGGTCTCCTCGGCGGACGAACGGGTGAGCGTGCGGGCGATGTCGACCGCGAAGTAGGTGAGGATCGCGTCGGCACCGGCCCGCTTGATGCCGACGAGCGCCTCCATCGCGGCGGCGTCCCGGTCGATCCACCCGTTCTGCGCGGCTGCCGTGATCATCGCGTACTCACCGGAGATCTGGTACGCCCAGACCGGCACGGGCGAGGTCGCCGCGGTCTCGGCGAGCACGTCGAGGTAGCTCATCGCGGGCTTCACCATGACGATGTCCGCGCCCTCGTCGACGTCGAGTGCGACCTCGCGGAGGCCCTGCCGACCGTTCGCCGCGTCGATCTGGTACGTCCGGCGGTCCCCGACGAGCGAGGAGTCCACGGCCTCGCGGAAGGGGCCGTAGAACGCCGAGGCGTACTTCGCGGCGTAGGCGAGCAGGGCGGTCCCGGAGTGCCCGGCCGCGTCGAGCGCGTCACGCGCGGCCGCGATCTGACCGTCCATCATCCCGCTCAGGCAGACCAGTTCGGCGCCGGCCTCGGCCTGCGCGACGGCCATGTCCCGGTAGCGCAGCAGGGTCGCGTCGTTGTCGACGGACCCGTCGGCCGCGAGGACACCGCAGTGGCCGTGGTCGGTGAACTCGTCGAGGCACAGGTCGGACTGCACGACCAGCGCGTCCCCCACCTCTTCCTTCGCGATCCGGATCGCCACGTTGAGGATGCCGTCCGGGTCGGTCGCCCCGGAGCCCACGGCGTCCTTGTGCTCGGGCACCCCGAACAGGTTCACGCCGCCGATGCCGACCGAGGCCGCCTCGACGAGCGCCCGACGGAAGGAGTCGAGCGAGTGCTGCTGCACGCCGGGCATGCTCGAGATGTCGATCGCCTCGGACGCCCCCTCGCGGATGAACATCGGCAGCACGAGCTCGGCGGGGTGCAGCCGGGTCTCGGCGACGAGGCGTCGCATCGCGGGGGTGGCGCGGAGTCGACGGGGGCGGACCTGGGGGAAGCGGCCGGTCACGGTGTGCCTTCCTGTTCGGGGGCGGGGTGGTGCAGGGTCTCGACGACGGCGTCGAGCAGGGCTTCGGCGGAGCGGGTGGCTCCGACCACGTGGACGGGGAGTCCGGCGGCACGGGCGTCGGCGGCGGTCCCGGGTCCGATGCAGGCCACGAGCGTGGCGGGGTCGAGCGGGGCCATCCGGCGGGCGACCTCGCGGGCGACGCTGCCGCTCGTCACGAGGACCGCGGCGGGCGCGGTACCGAGGGCGATCGGCTCGTCGCCGGTCCCCACGGTACGGTACGCGACCACGTCCGCCACGTCGATCCCGCGGGCGCGCAGGCCGTCGACGAGCGTGGACGCGGCCAGGTCGGACCGGGGGAACAGCACGGTGCGAGCGGTGTCCGGCAGCGCCGCCACGAGGGCCGCCGCCGACGCGTCCGGCGGCACCAGGTCGACGACCCAGCCCGCAGCGCGCGCGGCCCGCGCGGTCGGCTCGCCCACCGCCGCCACCAGCAGGTCGGACGGGAGGCGCGGCACCCGTTCCGCGAGCACGTGGACGGCCGTCGCACTGGTCACCACGAGCCAGTCGGGGCCGGCCCCGCGGGGACGGTCGCCGACCGCAGGAGACGAGTCGTGCCTCCCGGCCGGAGCATCGGCGACCAGACGCCGGACCGCAGCCTCGAGCGGGCGGGGGTCCGCCGGCGGTTCCGACGTGATCAACCGCACGATCCGCGGGTCCAGCCCGCGTTCGCGCGCGGCTGCGGCGACACGGTCGCCCCAGCCGCCACCCCGGGGGATGACGACGACGGGCGATCGCGTGTCCGTGGCGGACCTACGCGCCGGACGGGGCGAGGTCGGCGAGGTCGGCCGCGCCGTTCTCGAGCAGTTCGGTGGCGACACGGCCGCCGACCTCGAGCGCCTCGGCGAGCCGGTCCTGCGCGGAGCCGTCGAGCACGGACGCGTGGGAGGCGGTCCGGTACTCGGAGCCGTCCGGCCGGTAGACGGTGGCGGAGACGAGCAGCAGCTCGCCGTCGACGATCGCGGACGCACCGATCGGTGCCGAGCAGCCGGCCTCGAGCTTGGCGAGGACCTCGCGCTCGGCCGTCACGGTCAGCCGGGTCGGAGCGTGCTCGATCTTGCCGAGCGCCCGGAGCAGGTCGCGGTGCGCGGCGTCGGTGCTGGTCTCGAGATCGGAACGGACCTCGACCGCGAGCGCGCCCTGGCCGGGAGCACTCGGCCAGAAGCCGAGGTCGAGGAGTTCGGTCGCCGCGCTGAGCCGGTCGATCCGGCCGAGCCCGGCGGCCGCGAGCACGACGGCGTCGAGGTCGTCCTCGACGCGGCCCAGGCGGGTGTCGATGTTGCCGCGGATGTCGACGACGTCGAGGTCGGGACGCTTCGCCTTGAGCTGGGCGACGCGGCGGGGCGACCCGGTGCCCACCTTCGCCCCCTCGGGCAGGGTCTCGATCGTGGCGCCGTTCCGCGCGACCAGGACGTCGCGTGCGTCGGCACGCTTCGGGACGGCACCGATCCGGAGCCCCGGGTAGGGCGCCGTAGGGAGGTCCTTCAGCGAGTGCACCAGGACGTCGACCTCGTGCGCGACGAGGGCCTCGCGCAGCGCGCTGGCGAAGACGCCCGTACCGCCGAGGCTGGCGAGCGACGCGCGGTTCGTGTCGCCTTCGCTCGTCACCGTGACGAGCTCCACCGGGCGACCGGAGGCCTTCGCGAGGCGGTCCGCGATGTCCTGCGACTGCGCGACGGCGAGGCGACTGGCCCGGGTGCCGAGGCGGATCGGTGCGACGTCGGGCTCCGCGGCTCCGGACCCGGCCGCTGCGTCGGACACGGCTGCTCCGTCGGTCACGGGGCGAGCCCGGCGGCGGCGGGCTTGAACCCGGCGCGGACGTTCTCGCAGCAGCCCGGACGGCAGACGTCGTACCAGGGACCGAGGTCCGTCAGGTGCGGACGCTCGCTCGTCGGCGTGCCGTTGACGCGCTCGAGCACGAGGTCGACCAGCCCGGACACGTACGCCGGGTCGACGCCGGGCGTCTGCGTGCGCAGCGACCAGAAGCCGAGCTCGCCGGCGGTCTCGGTGGCCTCCTCGTCGAGGTCCCACATGACCTCCATGTGGTCGCTCACGAAGCCGAGCGGGACGATGAGGACCGCGCGCGTCGGGCCGCCCTTGAGCGTCTCGTTCATGTAGTCGTTGATGTCGGGCTCGAGCCACGGCTGCGACGGGGGCCCCGACCGCGACTGGTAGACGAGCTTCCACGCGGGCTTGCTCGTGCCCTGCAGCGCGGCGTGCTCCGGCTGCTCGAGGAGTTCCGCCCACGCCTGGTCGAGGACGACCTGGGCGACGGCCTCGTGCTGCGCCTCGTACGCGCCGTGCTCGTCGAACCCGCGGGAGTCCGGGCCGGACTTCGCGGCGTCGGTCGAGGGGATCGAGTGCGTCGAGAACAGCACCTGCAGCTCGGTCGCCACGTCGAGGCCGTCGTTCTCGGCGATCGCGCGGGCCATGCCGTCGCGGACGCCGTCGACGAACGGCCGGACGAAGCCCGGGTGGTCGAAGAACTGGCGGACCTTGTCGATCTGGATCGTGTCGATCAGGCCGGTCTCGGTCAGCACGCGGGCGTAGTCCTCGCGGTACTGGCGGCAGCTCGAGAAGGACGAGTAGGCACTCGTGGCGATGGCGATGAGCTTGTGGTAGCCCTTGTCGGCGGCCTCGGTGAAGGCCTCCTCGAGGTAGGGCTCCCAGTTCCGGTTGCCCCACAGCACGGGCATGTCGATCCCGCGGCTCGCGAGTTCACCCTCGAGCGCTGCCTTGAGCGCGCGGTTCTGCGCGTTGATCGGGCTGACACCGCCGAAGTGCCGGTAGTGGTGGGCGACCTCCTCCAGCCGCTCGTCGGGGATGCCGCGACCACGCGTGACGTTGCGGAGGAACGGGATGACGTCGTCCTGGCCCTCGGGGCCGCCGAAGCCGGCGAGCAGGATCGCGTCGTACGCGACCGGGACCTCGACGTGCTCGGGGCCGTCGGCCGCTGCGGGGGTCGCGGCGAGCACGGCCTGTCCGTTCGTGATGTGGGTCGTGTCGGTCACGAGAGCACCTCCGGCAGTTCGGCGGTCGTCACCCGACGACCGGTGAAGAAGGGGACCTCCTCGCGCACGTGCAGGCGCGCCTCGGTGTAGCGCAGGTCGCGCATGAGGTCGACCAGGTCGACCAGGTCGGGACTCTCGAGCGGGAGGATCCACTCGTAGTCGCTCAGGGCGAACGTGGCGATCGTGTTGGTCAGGACCCGGCGGTACTTCGCGCCGGCGATGCCGTGGTCGCGGAGCATCGTGCTGCGCTCCTCCTCCGGCAGCAGGTACCACTCGTAGGAGCGGACGAACGGGTACACCGTGATCCACGCCTCGGGGTCCTTGCCACGCAGGAAGGCGGGCGTGTGCCGCTTGTTGAACTCCGCCTCACGGTGCATCGCCATCGCGTGCCACACCGGCTCGGCGTCCTGGAAGAGTCCGGTCCGACGGATCTCGCGCAGCACCGCCTGGATCGCCTGGGCGTCGTCGCCGTGCAGCCAGATCATGACGTCGGCGTCGGCGCGGAAGCCGGAGACGTCGTAGAAGCCGCGGATCGTCACGCCACGCTCGGCCGCCGCGGCGACGACGGTGTCCAGCTCGGCCACGGCGTCGTCGCCGACGGTGTGGATCGGGCCGAGCGGCCGCCGGAAGACGGCCCAGAGCGCGTAGGCGGTGAGGAGGTTCGGGTCGATGCCGTCGGGAGCGGTCTCGTGGGCGTCGTGCGCGGACGAGGGCGCGGTGGAACTCATGGAATCCATTGTCCTATCGGTTGCCAGGGTGTTGGCCGCCCCGCATCCGGTGGACCGCGCTCGTGCGGTCTACCGCCGTCGGAGCACCGCTACGACGATACCCCCGACCACCGCCACGCCCGCTGCGAGCCCGGCCAGGTACGGCACCGGCTTCTCGTCGATCCCGCGCTTCACCTTCGACGCCGCGATGCCGATCTGCTTCGGGACGTTGAGCTTGTCCTCGATCGCGTCGAGGGTGTCGAACAGCTGGGCGCGGGTCGCCGCGACGCGGTCGGCCAGGTCGTCGTGCTGATCGGTCACAGGGTCCTCCGTGGGGTGGTGAGGTGGGGTGCCGCTAGAAGCGGCCGCCGATGTCCGGCTTGCGGCTGCCGTACTGCGTCGGCGGGGTCGGCTTCTTGCCCAGGCCCTTCACCGCGTTCACGTCGTTCTTGACGCTGTCGATCGTGCGCTTCGGCGTGATCGGGAGACCGGTCTTCAGGCGCCTCCAGCCGAGCAGGCCGAGGATCCCGGCGACGATGAGCATCGCCACGGCGATCACCAGGGCCGCGAGCCACGCGGGCATCACGGTCGCGAGGCCCATCACGGCGGCGGTCAGCAGGACGCCGATCGCGTACAGGACGATGACGAGCGCGCCGACGAGCAGACCCGCGGCGAGACCGAAGATCTTCGCCTTGGTCAGCATCTCGGCCTTGAGCAGGTTCAGCTCGCCCTTGACCAGCTCCTTGACGAGCTTCGGGACGTCGCCGACCAGACCGAACAGCGAACGCGGCTTGCGGTCGCGGGTGTCGGTCATGAGGTGGCGTTGTCCTTCTTCTGGCCGACCTTGCGGACGACCTTCTTCGTCTGCTCACCCACGAACTCGGCGACGTCCGGCGTCTTGTCGGCGATGAAGTCCTCGGCGACGTGCACGCCCTTCTGGACACCGTTGCTGTTCCAGATCTTGCCGCTGACGGTCTTGATCTGCTCGTACCGCGCCCGTCCGGCTCGCGATCCCAGGACGTACCCGAGTGCGGCGCCGGCGACGAACAGGAGCTTGCCTCGCATGTGCGATTCCTCCGTGGAGTCAGTGTGCGGTGGTCATGCGCCGAACGGAATACATCCGGCGTTCTTGCAACAGTAGCCCTCCCCCGGGGTCCGGTCCGCTCAGGAATCCAGGATGCGTCCAGCCGCAGCGCGGGACGACGCGACGATCCCGGCGAGACCTCGGCCGGTGGAGGCCTCACCGATGCCGACGACCCCGTCGGTCAGGCCCGGTGCCGTCGTGTCCGGACCGAACCACCGGACCCGGTCCGCCCCGACCACCGCGCTCGGTGCGATCGGGACGCCGAGCAGGGCGGTCGCGTCGCGGGTGGCGCGGGAGCCGGTCGGGTCCGCGGGGTCGACCGGGAGGCCCGTGGCCACGTCCGACCCGTCGCTCGGTTCCGTCGCGTAGCTGAGCCGCAGAACGTGCCGGCCAGCGGCCGCCTCGGCGAGCCACGGCCACTTCACGGTGGCGTGCGTGATCGCCTTCGCCGCGACGCCGACGGCATCCGGGTGCACGAGCATCCCGGTTCCCCGGGGCGCGGCGTCGAGCTCCGGCTGGTCCACGACGAGGGTGACGAGTTCGATGCCGGTGCGCACGGCCGCGCGCTCGCGGCCCGGGTCGGGGGTGGAGGCGAGCACGTGCTCGGCGGGGAGGCGTTCGGCCGCGCCGTCGGCGGACACGACCTCGACCGCGTGCTCCTCGACCACGGTCGCCCGTGTGTGCAGGCGGACGTCGACGCGGTAGGTCTCCATGTCGGCGACGAGCTCGTCCACGAGTCGCACGATGCCGCCGCGGAGCCCCTGCACGGCGGACCCGGCCGTCTGTCGGGCGCGGAGGGCGAGGACGGCACGCGCGAGCGAACCGTCCCGGAGCAGTGCGGCGCGCAGGCCCGGCGCCACCCGGTCGGGGTCCAGGTGGTCCGGGTGCGTGGAGTGCACGCCCGCGACGATCGGCACGACCAGGTCGTCGAGGACCTGCTCGCCCATGCGCTTGCGCACCAGCTCGCCGAGCGAGGTCGCCTTCGAGCCGACGAGCGACGGCAGCAGCGAGTCCATCTGGGCCCGGAGCGCCGCCTTCTGCCCCACCACCGCGAGGACGTCGGCGGCCATCGGGCTGCCCGGGATCCCGAGCAGACCGGTTGCCGGGATCGGGAAGGTGCGGCCGTCGCGGGTCATCAGCCAGGCGCCGCGCGGGTCCGGCGTGGTGATCTCGTTCCCCAGGCCGAGTTCGATCGCCAGCCGCCCGACCGCGTCGTTCCGGGTCGCGAAGCTGTCCGCCGCCATGTCGAGGTCCAGTCCGGCGACGGTGTGCCGGCGGACCATCCCACCGAGCACGCCGGAGGCCTCCACCAGGACCACGTGTGCGCCGCCCTTGGCGAGGTCGCGTGCGGCGACGAGCCCCGCGACACCGCCGCCGACCACGACGACGTCGGTCACGCTGCTGCTCCGTCCGTCCCGTCGCCGAGTCCGTGCACCAGCTCGACGATGCGGGTGAGCACCGCCGGGTCGGTCTCCGGCGGCACGCCGTGCCCCAGGTTGACGACGTGCGCGCGAGCCGCACCACCGCGGCGGACGACGTCGCGCACGTGCGCCTCGAGCACCGCCCACGGCGCCGACAGCATCGCCGGGTCGATGTTGCCCTGCACGGTGACGTCCCCGCCGACCCGACGGACCGCCTCGTCGAGGGGCAGTCGCCAGTCCACCCCGACCGCGTCGACGCCGACGGTGTCCGAGCCGAACGTCGTCATGTCGCGGAGCACCTCGCCGCTGCCGACGCCGAAGTGGATGCGCGGGACACCGAGGTCGGCGACGTGCGCGAGGGCGGCCGCCGAGTGCGGTGCGACGGACTGCACGTAGTCCGCGCGGGACAGCGAGCCGACCCACGAGTCGAAGAGCTGCGCGGCCGAGGCCCCGGCGAGCACCTGCGCCCGGAGGAACTCGCCGGACACGTCGGCTGCCCAGGCGAGCAGGCGGGACCAGGTCTCCGGGTCGGAGTGCATCAGGGTGCGGGCGCGGATGTGGTCCTTCGACGGACCGCCCTCGACCAGGTACGCGGCGAGGGTGAACGGCGCCCCGGCGAACCCGATGAGCGGGGTGTCCCCGAGCTGCTCCACGGTCCGCGCCACGGCCTCCGCGATCGGGGCGAGGGCCGCCGGGTCGAGCGGCTGCAGTGCCTCGACGTCCGCGACGGACCGGATCGGCGATCCGAGGACCGGGCCGCGGCCGGGGACGATCTCGACGTCCACGCCCGCGAGCTTGATCGGCACCACGATGTCGCTGAAGAAGATGCCGGCGTCGACTCCGTGCCGGCGGACCGGCTGCAGCGTGATCTCCGACGCCATCGCCGGGTCGAGGCAGGCGTCGAGCATCGCCGTGCCGACCCGCAGCTCCCGGTACTCCGGCAGCGAGCGGCCCGCCTGCCGCATGAACCACACCGGCAGGCGCTCCGGCCGGTCGCCACGGAGTGCCCGGACGAGCGGCGAACCCGACGTGCGCCCGGAGACGAGGGGGTGCGAGGCGGGGAGGGCGGAGGTCGGAGCGTCGGTCACCGGACGATTCTCCCATCGGCGAACGGAACGTATCCCGTGCGCGCGTGATGCGATCAGGCGCCGACCGCGACGCGAGTTACCATGGAAGACGTGCTCATCTGTCTCACGGCGTCGCATCGCAACGCCAGCTTCGATCTCCTGGAGCGACTGAGCATCGGCGCACCGACCGCCGCGAGCCGTCTCGTGACGGACTCCGACGTGCTGGACGGAGCCGTCGTCCTCGCCACCTGCAACCGCTTCGAGGCCTACCTCGACATCGCGGGCGACGACCGCGACTCCGCCGTCTCGGCCACCGTCGACGCCGTCGCCACGGCGAGCGACCTCGATCCCGCCGAGGTCCTCGAGTCCGTCAACGTGCTCGACGGCGGGGACGTCGTGCAGCACCTGTTCGCCGTGTCCAGCGGCCTCGAGTCCGTCGTCGTCGGCGAGACCGAGATCTCCGGTCAGGTCCGCCGTTCGCTCGAGGACGCCCGCTCGAACGGCACCACCACCTCGGACCTCGAGCGCCTGTTCCAGGAGGCAGCACACACCTCCCGCGGGGTGAAGACCCGCACCCGGATCGGCGCCGCCGGTCGCTCCCTCGTGCGCCTCGGCCTGGAGCTCGCGTCGTCACGGGTCACCGACTGGGCCCGCACCCGCGTCCTGCTCGTCGGCACCGGCAGCTACGCCGCCACCACCATCGCCGCACTCCGCGACCGAGGTGCCGTGCGCATCCAGGTGTTCTCGCCCTCCGGCCGTGCACCCTGGTTCGCCGCGAAGCACGACCTCGTCGCGGCTCGTGACCTCCGCGAGGCGATCGCCGCCAGCGACGTCGTCATCACGTGCACCTCCAGCGAGGTCCCGGTCGTCGAGCCGGCCGACCTCGACGACGGCGTCCGCCGCATCGTCATCGACCTCGGGCTCCCCCGCAACGTCGACCCGGACGCGGCCGACGTCGAGGGCGTCGAGCTCCTCGACCTCGAGACGATCAGCATCCACGCGCCCGTCGCCGAACTCAACGCCGAGTCCGAGGCCCGCGCGATGGTCGACGACGCGGTCTCCCGCTTCCGCCTCCAGGCCCTCGAGCAGTCGACGACGCCCGCGCTCGTGGCGTTCCGCAAGCACGTGTTCGACATCCTCGACGACGAGATCGACCGCGCGAAGCGGCGGGCCGACGGCGACGACGCCTCGGCCGAGCAGACCGAGCGCGCCCTCCGTCACCTCGTGGGCGTCCTGCTCCACCGCCCGTCGGTCCGCGCCCGCGAACTCGGCCGTGCCGGCCGTGGTGAGGAGTTCGTCGGAGCTCTCGACGCCCTGTTCGGCGTCCGCCCCGAGCCCGAGGCGGACGTGCCCTCGCCGGTCGTCCCGCTGGCGGAACGCACCGCGCCCGAGCGGACCACGACGGACCGCGCCGACGAGGCGGACGCGAGCTGAGCCTCCCGGCCGCCGACCCGGTGACCCTGCGCGTCAGTGCGTTGCTGCTGGTGCGCGACCGACGCGTCCTGATGGTGCGCGCGCGGGCGCGCGACGTGCTCTACCTGCCGGGCGGCAAGGCGGAGCCGCACGAGACCGACGTCGAGGCCGTCGTCCGCGAGGCGTTCGAGGAGACCGGCCTGCGCGTGTCCGCCGACGACGTCGACGCGTTCGGCACCGTCACCGAACCCGCGCACGGGCAGGCTCCGGGCACGATGGTCGCCATGGCGCTGTTCCTGGTCCGGCCCGGAGGCGCGCTCGACTCCGCCACGCCGGTCGCCTCGGCCGAGGTGGACGAGGTCGAGTGGGTCACCTCCGCGGACGCGGACCGGTGCCCGCCGGCGGGCGTCGAGACGCTGCGCCGCCTGGTGGCGGCCGACCTCGTCGACTAGACGTCGGTCCGCTGCGGTGCAGCAGGGCCCTAGGACTGGTCCGTGTCGGTGTAGTGACCCACCTCGCCGGTGGGGGTGGGCTCGGCCTCGCCGGGGATGTCCGACTCGACGTACTCGCCCTCGCCGCCGCCCTCGGGACGGGTCTCGCCGGGGATGTCGCTCGAGACGAACTCACCCGCCGGTTCGTTGGAGACCACCGGCGTCTCCCCCGGGATCTCGCTGTCGGTGAAGGACCCTGCGCGCGGCTCGACGCCGTCCGAACGGCCCTCGTCGCCGCGTGCCTGTTCGTGCTTGCCTGCCATGTCGACCTCCGTTGCTCGTGCGCTGGCGCGCGTGCTCCGGAGTGTGCTCGTGGCGGCTGGACGCAACCCGAGACCCGTACCCCGGCCCGGTGGTTGCGTTGTGTCATGCACCGTCGCGCACGCTCAACGATCCTCGCCGCTGCCGGTCTCGCCACCGTCGGCCTCCTGGCCGGTTGTTCGTCGGGCGGCACCGCGACACCGACCGCGACGACGACGAAGACCGTCACGACGGCACCGTCGTCCGCACCCGCTCCGACCTCGTCGTCGACGTCCGTGGCCTCGTCGCCGTCACCGTCCGGTGGTGCGGGGGGCGGGAGCGCGATGTGTGCCACGTCGTCGCTCACCGGCAGCATCGCGGCCGGCAGCGGCGGCGCGGCCGGGAGCACGTACGTGCACCTCGTCCTGCGGAACACCGGTTCCGCGACCTGCACGCTGCAGGGCTGGCCGGGGGTCTCCTTCGTCGGGGACACCGACGGCACCCAGATCGGCAACGCCGCCTCGGAGGACCGGTCGGCGCCGCACCCCACCGTCACGCTCGCCGCCGGGCAGGAGGCCGTCGCACCGCTCCGGATCACGAACGCCGAGAACTACCCGTCCGGGAAGTGCGACCCCACGTCGCCCGACGGCCTCCGCGTCTACCCGCCGGGCTCGAAGCAGTCGCTGTTCGTCCCGGTGACGCAGTACACCGCGTGCCGCTCGACCGCCGAGACCGTGCTGAGCGTGCAGGCGCTCGTGCCGGAGGGCCAGGCGACGGACTGATCTGCGACGATGGCCGCGTGACGACGATCGCGGAGGAACGACCGGGACGGACCGAGCTGCTCGCCCTGTACGACGCCGTGGGCTGGACGACCTACACGCGCGCCCCGGAGACGCTCGTCGCCGCGATCACCGGGTCAGACCTGGTGCTCGCCGCACGCGATGCGGACGGGTCGCTCGTCGGACTCGTCCGGGCGCTGACGGACGGCGCGACCGTCGTCCTCGTGCAGGACCTGCTCGTCGTGCCGTCCCGACAGCGGTCCGGCATCGGAGCCGATCTCCTCGACGCCGTGCTGGCGCGGTACGCGCACGTCCGCCAGACGGTGCTCCTCACCGACGCCGAGCCGGGGCAGCGGGCCTTCTACGAATCGCGGGGGCTCGTCGAGGCGCACGACGTCGAGCCGTCGCCGTTGCGGTCGTTCGTGCTGCTCCGCTGAAGCACGGCCCCCGCGGCGAACCCGTCAGGACTCGGGGTCGTCCAGGAATGCGCGGACCTCCTGCGCGCACCGGCACGACGCGGCGAACTTCGCTGCCCAGCGCAGCGCCTCCTCGTGGTCCTGCACGTCGAGGATGCAGAAACCCCCGATGAAGGTCTCCTTACCGGCGCGGACGGCCGGGTCGTGGACCGTGCCGTCGACGTCGACGACCGCGCCGCCGCTCGCCTCCGGCAGTCCGCCGCCGAACACCCACACGCCGGCGGCCTCGGCCTCGCGCGCCACCGCGTGCGTGGCGTCGGACACCGCCTCGAACTCGGACGCCGGGAACGCCATGGTCCCCTCGTCGAACGAGATCAGGTACTTGGTCACGGAGGGGACAGTACGCTCGTCGCCGTGGACCAGCTCACCGCACCGACGCTCGTCGCCGCGGCCGCGGACCTGCTCGGCCGACCGCTGGTCCTCGAGCGGGAACTCACCGGCGGCCAGCACGCGCGCACCGTCATGGTCGTCGACGGCGACGCGCACGCCGTGGTCCGGATGTTCCCGCGAGCCGACGACGCGGTGGTGCGGGAACGCGAGGTCCTCCGTCGCCTCGGGCCGCTCGGTCCGCTCGCACCCCGGCTGCTCGCGAGCGGCGACGTGCACGGTCACCCCGTCATCGTGACCGAGGCCGTGCCCGGCGGTCCGCCCGCGCCCGACCTAGACCCCCTGGCGATCGGGGAGCAGATGGGTGTCGCCCTCGCGGCGATCCACCGACTCGACCCCGTCGGCCTCCCCGACGACGACCGGCAGCCCACCCTCCGGGCCGGCCGGCTCGCCACGAGCGCCCACGAGGCCTGGCGGGAGGTCGACCTCGACCGGGTGCTCACGCACGGCGACTTCTGGAGCGGGAACACCGTGTGGGAGGGCGAGCGCCTGACCGGCATCGTGGACTGGTCCGGCGCGATGTCGGCCCCGCGCGGCGTCGACCTCGCGTGGTGCCGGCAGGACCTCGTGCTGCTCGGCTCCCCGCAGGCCGCGGACCGCTTCCTCGCCGCGTACCAGGACGCCTCGGGCCGACGGGTCCACGACGTCCTGGCATGGGACGTCATCGCGGCGGCACGGGCGGACGCGTACGTCGAGACCTGGGCACCGAACTACGACGGCATCGGACGGCCGGACGTCGACGGCCGGGTGCTCCGGCAGCGCTTCGACGCCTGGGTCGGGTCCCTCATCGGGAGCCGGCTCCAGCGCTGAGCCGGGACGGGACGGGCCTGATCCGGCCGGGGCTGATCGGGCCGGGTCTGATCGGGCCGGGTCAGCGCACCGCGGGCTCGTGCACGACCTCGAGCACCTCGGTGCCGAGGGTCCGCATCGCCTCGACGACCGCGAGCCGTCGGTGCAGGGAGGCATCGTCGAACGTCACGGTCACCGCGTAGCTCACGGAGGAGCCCGGTCCGCGGAGGATGCCGGCCTCGGCCCGCACCCCCGTGCTCGATCCGGTCACCGCGACCGCCTGGAGCCCGTGGTCGAGTGCCCGGTGCGCCAGCGGGTCGAGTCCGAACGACCCCGCCACCAGGCTCAGGTCGCTCGCGAGCGACAGCCAGCCGAGGACGCGGTTCGACACGGCCTCGTCCACGACCTCGCCGAGCGCCAGGCCACGCATCAGCCAGGCGAGTTCCCCGGTCGGTGCGACGGACGCGTCCGGGGCGTCGTCCGGCCCACGCCGGTCCCGCACCCGGTCGATCAGCGCGGTGCGCTCGATCCCGAGTGACTCCGCGCGCTCGCGGACCGCATCGATGCCGACCGTCGAGAGCAGGGCGTTCATCGCCCACGCGTCGGCGCTCGCCCCGACGAGGGTCGCGAGGTCCGGGACCTGCATCGTCGGCTCCTGCAGGAACTGCCACAGCCCGGCGCCGGTCGCGGTGTCCCTGGCCATCCGCTGCAGCCGGTCGCCGTGCATGCCGCCGTCCTCGAGACGAGCCGCGACCTCGACGAGCAGCAGGACGCGACCGAGGCTCGCCACCGGCTGGACGAGCGTGTTGTCCACCGCCAGGAGGGCCTTCCCGGTCGACGTGTCGATCACGGAGGCACTGACGGACGCACCGTCGCGCGCGATCGCGCCCAGCGCCTCCAGGGTGGACGCGAAGCGCTCGTCGCCCCCGCCGCGGTGCCGACCGCGCGCACGCCCGTCGGCGCCGCCGACGTGTTGGCGGCGGCGCGACCGGCGTGCCGCTCCCGGTTCCGACGACGGAGCCGCGTCCGGCTCGGCCATCACCAGATCGCGACGCGTTCGGCCGGGTCGAGGTACATCGCGTCCCGCTCGGTCACGCCGAAGGTCTCGTACCAGACGTCGATGTTGCGGACGACCTGGTTGCACCGGAACTCGTTCGGCGAGTGCGGGTCGATGCTGAGCAGGCGGGCCGCTTCCTCCGGACGGATCGCCATCCGCCAGGCCTGGGCCCAGCTGAGGAAGAAGCGCTCGGCACCGGTCAGCCCGTCGACGACCGGCGGCTCCTGGCCGTCGAGGGACAGCAGGTACGCCTTCCACGCGATCGACAGCCCGCCGAGGTCGCCGATGTTCTCGCCGATGGTGAGGGCACCGTTGACGTGGCCGTCCGGCACCTCGGTCGGGACGAGCGCGTCGTACTGCGCGATGAGGGCCTTCGTGCGCTCCTCGAACGCGGCACGGTCGGCCTCGGTCCACCAGTTCTCGAGGCGCCCGTCGCCGTCGTACTGGGAGCCCTGGTCGTCGAAGCCGTGGCCGATCTCGTGGCCGATCACGGCACCGATCGCCCCGTAGTTCGCCGCGGCGTCACGGCCGGCGTCGAAGAAGGGGAACTGCAGGATCGCGGCCGGGAAGACGATCTCGTTGAACCCGGGGTTGTAGTACGCGTTGATCGTCTGCGGCGTCATGAACCACTCGTCGCGATCGATCGGCTTCCCGATCTTGCCGAGCTCGCGGTCGACCTGGAAGCTCGCGACGGCCCGGACGTTGCCGACGAGGTCGTCCGCGGAGACCTCGAGCGCCGAGTAGTCGCGCCACTTCACCGGGTACCCGATCTTCGGCGTGAACTTGTCGAGCTTGTCGAGGGCCCGCGTGCGGGTCTCGTCGGTCATCCAGTCGAGTCCGGTGATGCTCTGCCGGTACGCCTCGACGAGGTTCGCGACGAGGTCGTCCATCTTCGCCTTCGAGGTCTCGTCGAAGTGCTCCTGCACGTAGACACGTCCGACGGCCTCGCCCATCGCGCCCTCGACCAGGGAGACGCCACGCTTCCAGCGCTCGCGCTGCTTCGGCGCACCGGTGAGCGCGGTGCCGTAGAACGAGAAGTTCGTCGCGGAGAAGGCGGTCGTGAGGTACGCGGCGGAACCGCGGACGACCTGCCAGCGGAGCCAGTCCTTCCAGGCCTCGAGCGGCTGGGTGCGGAGCAGCTCGGCCAGACCCGTCACGAACGAGGGCTCACGGACGACGACGGTCTCGAAGGCGCCGGCGGGGGCGCCGATCGCCTCCCACCACAGCCGGAGGTCGATGCCCTCGGCGAGCGCGGCGACCTCGGCCCAGGGCAGCTTGTTGTACGTCTTCTGGCTGTCGCGCGTGGTGACGTTGTCCCAGTGCTTCCCGGCCAGCGCGGTCTCGAGGGCGATCACCCGCTCGGTGCGGTCGCCGCCGTCCTCGAAGCCGGCGAGGGGGAACATCGCGGCGACGAACTCGCGGTACTTCGTCCGGATGTCGGCGAAGCGCTCCTCGCGGTAGTACGACTCGTCGGGCAGACCGAGGCCGGACTGCTCGAGGAACACGACGTAGGACTCCGGGTCGCCCGGGTCGTTGTCGACGAAGAGCTGGAGGAAGCTCGGGAGGCCGAGCCGCTCGAAGCGCCCGACGGTGCGGACGACGTCCTCGGTGGTCTCGATCGCGGTGATCTCGGCCAGCAGCGGCTCGATCGGTGCGGTGCCGAGGGCCTCGAGCCGTTCCTCGTCGGTGAACGAGGTGTAGAGGTCCCCGACCTTGCGTTCCTCGGTGCCGGGAGCCGCCTGCTGCGACCGCTCGACGATCTCGCGCACGGCGACCTCGGCGGCCTCGGCCAGCACCGTGAACGAGCCGTACCGCGCCTTGTCGTCGGGGATGGGCGTCGCGTCGATCCACGAGCCGTTCACGTGACGGTAGAGGTCGTCCTGCGGGCGGACCGTGGCGTCCAGCTCGTCGGTGCTGATCCCAGAGGCGTTGTGGATCCCGGAGGTGGGTGCGACATCGGTCATGCCGTCAACGATAGCCACCGTCACCCGGTTCGAGCAGGTCGGGCGCCGTCACCTGTGGAGCGCTGCCGGTACGGTCGTCGCATGGGACTTCCGTGGAAGCTGCACGGGGACGGCGCGACCGTCTCCGCGACGACGATCGTCGCGCCGGACGAACGCCTGACCTGGGGTCGCACGATCGGCCTCGGCGTGCAGCACGTCGTGGCGATGTTCGGCGCGACCTTCCTGGTCCCGCTGCTGACCGGGTTCCCGCCCTCGACGACGCTCCTGTTCAGCGGCATCGGCACGATCCTGTTCCTGTTCATCACCGGCAACCGGCTGCCGAGCTACCTCGGGTCGTCGTTCGCGTTCATCGCGCCGATCGGCGCCGCGACGAAGATCGGCGGCATCCCGCTCGCGCTCTCCGGGATCATCGTCGTGGGCGTCCTGCTCGCGATCGTGGGTGCGGTCGTGCACCTCGCCGGGGCCGGGTGGATCGACCGGCTCATGCCGCCGGTGGTGTCGGGCGCGATCGTGGCGCTCATCGGGTTCAACCTCGCTCCGGCCGCGCGCGACAACTTCACGAAGGCACCGGTCGTCGCGCTCATCACGCTCGCCGCGATCATCCTGGTGACCGTCCTGTTCAAGGGCCTCATCGGACGCCTGTCGATCGTGATCGGCGTCGTGGTCGGCTACCTCGCCTCGCTGATCGGCGGCGAGGTCTCGTTCGACCCGGTGCACGAGGCCGCCTGGATCGGCCTGCCGACGTTCACGGCGCCGGCGTTCGACGCGGCGCAGCTCCCGATCTACCTGGCGTTCGTGCCGGTCGTCCTCGCGCTCGTCGCCGAGAACGTCGGCCACGTGAAGGGCGTCGGACAGCTCACCGGCCGCGACCTCACGCCCCTCACCGGTCGGGCGCTCTTCGCGGACGGTGTCTCCACGGTGCTCGCCGGTGTCGGTGGCGGCTCGGCGACCACCACGTACGGCGAGAACATCGGGGTGATGGCCGCGACGAAGGTGTTCTCGACGGCGGCCTACTGGGTCGCGGCGATCGTCGCCGTCCTGCTCGGGCTCTCCCCGAAGATCGGCGCCGTCATCTCGTCCGTGCCGCCGGGGGTCCTCGGCGGCGCGACCACGGCGCTCTACGGGCTCATCGGGGTCATCGGCATCCGGATCTGGGTCGAGAACCGGGTCGACTTCGCGAAGCCCAAGAACCAGCTCACGGCGGGCATCGCGCTCATCATCGGGATCGCGGACTTCACGTTCTCGTTCGGCGAGGCGAGCTTCGGCGGCATCATCCTCGGCACCGTCGCGGCGATCGTCGTGTACCACCTGATGGACCTCGTCGGACGGGCGCGCGGCACGGACGCCTGACCTCCGGCGCGTGACGTCCGGCGCGTGGGCCCCGGCGCCGTCAGCCCTCGACCAGGCCCGTCACACCGATCGCCAGCTGCACCAGCGCCAACACGACGAGGACCACCACGAGGGACAGCGACCCCCACCGGGCGATCCACGCGCGCATCGCGACGAGCACCCGGCGGCCGTGCGACCCCGTCGTCGCCGCGAGCACGATCGGCAGCAGCGCGGTCGACCCCGAGACGAGCACGAACACCGCCCCCGCGAGGATCGTCGTCGGTGCGCCGGGGTCCGCATCGCCGAACGCGAGCCCGGCCGCCAGCACCAGGACGATCAGCTTCGGGCTGAGGAACAGCAGCATGCCGATGCCGAAGGCCCGCGCCGGTCCGACGGCCTCCATCGCCGCCGACCACCGCGAGCTGGACGGTGCGCCGTCGGGCAGCGCCCGGACCCGCCACTGCCAGACGGCCAGCCCGAACAGGAGCACGGCGGCACCGAGCGCCACGAGCGCCTGCACCGGCACGCCGCCGCTCGACGCCGACGGCAGGCGTTCGCCGACGAGGACCGCGACGACGAGCCCGACCGTGATCGCGGTGATCCACCCGGTCGCGCACGCCGCAGCCGGCCCCGGACCCCGGCGGCCGCCGAGGAGGAACACGATCGACGCGATCGTCAGCGGCGCGAGCGCGATGCCGAGCGCACCCGGTGCGAGCGCGACGATGTCCACGTCCGGACACTATCCCCGGGAGAATGTCCCGGTGCGCCGAACCCCCGAGACCCGGACCGTCGACCGGGACATCGTCCGACTGGCGGTCCCGGCGCTCGGCGCGCTCGTGGTCGAGCCGCTGTTCCTCCTGACGGACACGGCGTTGGTGGGGCACCTCGGAGCGACGTCCCTGGCCGCCGTCGGCCTGGCGAGCGCCGTCCTGCAGACGGTCACGGGCCTCCTGGTCTTCCTCGCGTACTCGACGACGCCCGCGGTGGCCCGCGCGCTCGGCGGCGGCGACCGCCGCGGCGCCGTGCACGCCGGCATCGACGGGATGTGGCTCGCCCTCGTGCTCGGGGTGGTGCTCGCGCTCGTCGGGTGGCCGCTCGCCGGGCCGCTGGTCGGGGCGTTCGGGGCTCCCGCAGCCGTGACGGACGCGGCGACGGCGTACCTGACGGTGTCGTTGATCGGTCTGCCGGGGATCCTCGTCGTGACCGCCTCGACGGGGTTGCTCCGCGGGCTGCAGGACACCCGGACGCCCCTGGTCGTGGCGACGGTCGGGTTCGTCGCGAACGGCCTGCTGAACGCGGTGCTCATCTACGGCGCGGGCTGGGGTGTCGAGGGGTCGGCGGCCGGCACCGTGATCGTGCAGTGGGCCATGGCCGCCGTGTACGTCGTGATCGCCGTGCGTGCGGCCCGGGCGTCCGGCGCCCCGCTCCGACCGGGACCGTCGGGCGTCGGGCGTGCCCTGCGGTCGGGGGCGTGGCTCTTCCTCCGGACGGCCTCGCTCCGCGTCGCCATGCTCGCGACGGTCGTGAGCGCGACCGCCCTCGGCACCACCGGCCTCGCGACGACGCAGGTCGGGTTGACGGTGTTCTCGACGCTCGCCTTCGCGCTCGACGCGCTGGCGATCGCGGGACAGGCCCTCGTCGGCCACGGGCTCGGCGCGCGGGATCCGGACCGGGTCGCGCTCGTCACACGGCGGCTCGTGGTGCTCGGGATCGCGGGCGGTGCGCTGCTCGGCGTGCTGACGGTCCTGGTCAGCGGGGTGCTCGGCCCGGTGTTCTCGGACTCCGGGGCGGTCCGCGCCGCACTGCCGCTCGTGCTGCTCCTCGTCGCGATCGGGATGCCCGTGGCCGGGTACGTGTTCGTGCTCGACGGCGTGCTGATCGGCGCCGGTGACGCCCGGTACCTGGCGATCGCGGGCGGCGTGAACCTGGTGGTGTACCTGCCGCTGCTGTGGTGGGCGGGCGGCACGCTGGCCGGGCTGTGGGCCGCTTTCTCGTTCGGGTACATCGGCATCCGAGCCGTCACCCTCGGGGTGCGGGCGCACCGCCGCGGGTGGATCGAGGTCGCGCTGGCGCGCTGACGCGGGTCGTGAGAGCGACATCGGCGCGCGGTTCCGGCCGGTCCGCCCTGCCGAAGCGACACCGTTCCGCGATCCGTCGGCGGCATGCTGTCGCCTTCGCGGGCGGGCGGGCGAGAGCGGGCGGGCGCGAGCGGGCGGGCTGGCTCCGCACTGCGGCCTGGAGGCGCGGTGCGGGCCGGAACCGTGCCTCCCGGTCGACACGGCGGGGCCGACTCCACCGCGACAGCGACAGTTCCCGGGGTCGGCTCGCGATCCGTGACGGCAGGGCGACACCCTCCCGCGGAAGGTTCGCGGGGATCTGTCGCTTTCGCGCTCCGCGTCCGCGTCCGCGAGCCGGCGGGCGGGCGCTACGCGCGCTCGCGCGGGGCGGCCGTCGTGTCGCCGATGCGGAGCTCGGACCGGAACGCCGCGGGCTGCGGGTCACCGCCCTCGAGCATCGCCAGGGCCGCCCGCGCAGCCGCCTTGCCCTTCTGCACGAACGGCTGTACGAGGGTCGTCAGCTGGCGGATGCGGGTGCGGTGGAACAGGCTGTCGTCGACGGTGATGCCGTCGAAGCCCACCACGCTGACGTCCTCCGGCACGCGGAGCCCGGCGTCGAGGGCGGCCGAGATCACCCCCACTGCGAGGACGTCGCTCTGGGCGATGACCGCGGTCGGTCGGGGGCCGCCGAGGGCGAAGAGCTCGGTGCCGGCGATGCGGCCCTCCTCGACGGAGCTGCCGGCCGCCTCGATCGCGACGGCGTCCGGGTACACGCCCCGCACACCGCGGAGTCGCTCGAGGGAGGTGAAGGCGATGCCGGCGGCCTCGCGCTCGTCGTCGATCGGGCCACGGCGGTGCGAGCCGTCGAGCGGGAGGGACACGATCGTCACCGACTCGTGGCCGAGGTCGCGGAGGAACGCGGCCGCACGGCGCGAGGCCTCGCGGTTGTCGAGCTGGATCGGGACGGCCCCTTCGATGTCGTCGGCCTCGATCGCGACGACGGGGATCTGGCGGCGCCGGAGGACCGCCACCGCCGGGTCGATGCGGACGTTGCAGCCGACGAGCACCACGGCGTCCATCGGGGCGTCGACGAGCGGTGTCGCCTGGCCCTCGTCGTCGAGCGGACTCCGGACGAGCAGCAGGGACGCACCCGCGGCACCGGCGACCTCGGCGATGCCGTCGAGCGTCAGGACGTTCACCGGGTCGCGGAAGGCGTCGCTGAGCCGTTCGTCCATCACGACCCCGATGACCCCCGACCGGCCGCGCCGCAGGGAGCGCGCTCGTGGGTCGGGTCCGCCGTAGCCGAGCTCGGCCGCGGCGGCGAGCACCCGGGCCTTGGCGTCCTCGGAGACCGGTCCGCTGCCGCTGAACGCGAGCGACGCCGTGGACGGCGCGACCCCCGCGGCGCGCGCGACGGCGGCCAGCGTCGGACGCACCGCTCGGGCGGGGCGCGACGCGCCGGGTCCTGTTGCCGGTTCGTCCATCGACCGTTAGCGTAGCCGGAACCAGCGGTCGAATCGATTCGACCAGCGCACGACACGCACAGCAGCACCGCACCACCGCACGATGGGAACCCCGATGACGACGACGTCTGCCCGCACCGCCCCGACCACCCGGGCCTGGACCACGGCGGTGTTCGTCGTGTTCACCCTGTCCGGGCTCGACATCGCGACGTGGCTCGGCCGGATCCCGAGCGTCCGCGACTCCCTCGGCGCGAGCACGTTCGAGATGGGCCTGCTCGTCCTCGGGATGGCCGTGGGCTCGATCGGCGGTCTGACCTTCGCCGGGCACATCGTCGCGAAGCTCGGCGCCCGCCGGGGCGTCCAGCTCGCGGCCGTCTGCCTGACCGTGGGCATGGTGTTCGCCGGGATCGCGGTCACGCTCGGGTGGGGCTTCGTCGCGATCTGGATCGCCCTCATCGCGTTCGGGTTCGGCAACGGGCTCTGCGACGTGTCGATGAACGTGTCCGGCGCCGCGGCCGAGAAGGCCGGCGGCCGGACGATCATGCCGCTGTTCCACGCCGCGTTCAGCCTCGGCACGCTCGCCGGCGCGGGACTCGGCGCCCTGACCGAGGCACTCGACGTCCCCGTCGCGTGGCACTTCATCGTGCTCGTCGTCGTCACGAGCGCCGCGATGCTCGTCGCCGTCACGCGGTTCCAGGACGAGCACCGCTTCGAGGAACCGGTCGGCACGGACACCAGCCCGGTCCCGACCCGGCTCACGCGCTGGCAGGTCTGGGCGCAGCCGTCCACGCTCCTGATCGGCGTGATCGTGCTCGGGATGGCGCTGGCCGAGGGCTCCGCGAACGACTGGCTGCCGCTCGCGATGATCGACGGCCACGGGCTCGACAACGCCGCCGGCTCCGCCGTCCTCACGGTGTTCCTGGCCGCGATGACCGTCGGCCGCGTCGCCGGCAGCCCGCTCATCGACCGGTTCGGACGCGTCCCGGTCCTGCGGATCAGCGCTGCGGTCGCGGTGGTGGGCCTCGGGATGCTCATCTTCATCGACGACGTGCCGCTCGCGATCGTCGGCGTCGTGCTCTGGGGCCTCGGTGCCAGCCTGGGCTTCCCGATGGGCATGTCCGCGGCGGCCGACGACCCCCGCACCGCGGCCGCCCGGGTCAGTGCCGTCGCGACGATCGGCTACGTGGCGTTCCTGGCCGGCCCGCCGCTCATCGGGTTCCTCGGCGAGCACGTCGGGCTGCTCGGGGCGCTGCTGGTGGTCTTCGTCTTCATCATCGCGGCGGGCCTGGCGTCCGGGGCGGCGCGCGAGACCGGCGCTGCCGCACGCGGGACCGGCGCAGCCGCTCGGGGGACGGACGCGGCCGCACGGCGCTGACCCGATCCCGGTCCGACCCCGGCGACCGCCCCGATCAGCCGCCGTCGCCCGCCCGCGCCCGCGTCGCCAGGTGCAGCGCGAGCCGGGTCTCCGGATCGGCCAGGTCCACGCCGAGCAGCCGTTCCACCCGGGCGATCCGGTCGGCCACGGTGTTCCGGTGCACGCCGAGCACCGCGGCGGTCTCCGCGATCGACGACTCCGCGTCCAGGTAGGCCGCGAGCGTGGCGAGGAGCGCTCCGCCGCCGCGCTCGAGCGGGGCGAGCAACTGCCGCGACGCCGGCAGGAACGTGTCCGTCTGCGTCCACGCGAGCAGCAGCTGGGCCAGGCCGAGCCGGTCGACGTGCACGAAGTGCCCGGACTCCGGGCGGCTGGCGGCGAGCCGAGCCGCGTCGCCCGCCTCGCCCAGCGTCCGGACGAGGCCCGCCGGTCCGGCCTGCAGGCTGCCGACGCCGACGTTCGTCTCCACGGTCGCCCGGAGCGTGTTCTGTGCGCGCCGCAGCCGCGCGGCGGTCTCGGCCACGGCCTCCCGGTCGGGTTCGTCGGGTGCGGAGCACCAGAGCACCCAGCCGTCCGTCTGCTCGACCACGACCACGTCGAGCCCCTCGGCGCGCGCGACCGCGTCGACCTGCTGCCGGAGCGCCACCGGGTCGACCACCTGCCGGGCGACCATCCGCGCACCGACGTGCCAGGCGTCGAGGCGCCACCCCGCGGCGATGCTCCGCTGCACGAGCTGCGGAGCCGGGGCGCCGTCGGCGGCGCGGAGCTCGTCGAGCATCGCCATCCGGTAGCGGGCGTCCCGCTCGTCGTCGAGGCGGGTGAGCAGCAGTCGGTGCCCGACGGCGACGGCGGCGACGCGGAGTGCGCTCGCGACGACCTCCTGTTCGGCGGGCAGCGGGACCGGCAGACCGATCGCGAGCCAGGCCCGCGGTCCGATGCCGGTGCCGACCGGGATGGCGACGAGCGTCTCGTGCGCACCCTCGGCGGTCAGGACGTCACTCGTGCCGGCACGCCGGACGAGCACCGCCCTGGCGGCCTCCTCGACGGCCGCGCCGCGGAGCGCGAGGCCCGAGGCGTCGAGGAACCGGACGGGGTGCCCGAGCTCGCGGTCGAGCCGCCCGAAGAGGTCGTCGAGCTCCGGACCGGCGTCGAGCGCCACCCGGGACACGGCGAGCGCCGCCCGTGCCGCCGGTGCCGTGCCGGTGCCGATGAGTTCGTGGATCCGGACCGAGGCGGTCCAGGGGTCCGGGGTGGCGACGACCTCGACGCCCAACCGGTCGGCGAGCGCCGTCGTACCGGGCCCGAGGGCGAGGCCGTCGTCGACGACGAGGGCGCCGGTACCGGCCGCGGCGGCACGACGGAGCAGCACGTCGAACCGGGCGTCCGCGCGGCCGACCGGGGTGAGGAGCACGACGACGTCGTCCCCGTCCCCGTCGACGAGGGCGCGGCCCACCTCGTCGGGTGCGCCGACCACGCCGCGCACGCTGCGGACGACCGTCGTACCGGCGCCGACGAGCGAGCGGGTCCCCGGTGGGAGCAGCGGGAGGAGGTCGTGCAGGGCGGTCACGGCACCGGCTCCGGCACCACGTCGGCGTCGACGCCGAACGCCCGGGGTGCCATCCGCTCGGTGCGGGCGGGGTCCCCCCACCACCACGGCGCGGACGGCAGCACGAGGACGGCGAGCTCGTTCCCGACCCGGGTGCGGTCGGTCGGCACGGGCAGGAGCGACCGCGCGTCGACGACCGTGATCACGCTCGGGGTGCTGGCGACCGGCTGGCCGTCGACGAGGCAGTGCACGTACTCGCTCCCCGCCTCGACCCGCGCGATGGCCCCGGTGTCGGCGTCGCGGATCGCCATGCTGCTGTGCACGAACGCGATCGCGTCGCCCTCGCGTTGTACGTCGATCACCCGGCCCTGCACCACGACGCGACCGCCCACGCGTGCGGCGAGCTCCGCGGCGTCCCGGGCGTCACCGGCGGCGCGTCCGATCCGGAGGGCGCGGTCCACGCTGCCCGCCACCGCCCGCTCGCGGAGCAGCTCGACCGGGACCGGACCGATGGCGAAGGCGGCCCACCCGCCGCTGTGCGAGACCGCTTCGCGCCACACCGTCTCGAGGTCGACGGGGTGGCGGGCCTCGACGACGATCCGGAGCCCGCTCGTGGTGGTCGCCGCGGCCGTGACCGACGCGGTCGGCCCGACGAACACCGACAGCTGGTCGATGCGCGGGACCGCTCGCCCGACCAGGTCCGCGTCGACCAGCGGGAGTCCGGCCGCGTGCGCGGTGAGGGCGGCGGCCGGTCCGGTCACCCCGCCGATCTGCGCGGCGACGACGGCGTCGGCCCGTTCGCCCGTCCAGCGCTCGACGGCCGCGAGCGCGGCCGGCAGCTCGTCACCGCTCGGCATCTTCTCCTCGAGCACCGTGGTGGACCCGACCAGGCCGACGGCGACCACCGTTCGGAGTGCGGGGTCGTCGAGTCGGACGACCGGCACGCTCCGGTCCGCGAGGGCCAGCCGGAGCGCGCTGACCATGTGGTCGACGCGTCCGCCCCCACCGCAGCCGAGCAGGGCGGTGCCGCGTCCGAAGACGGCTGCGTCACCGGCCTGGAGGCCCGTCACACCACCGCCTCGTCGCTCGCGTCGGTCCATGGGTCCATTCTGGTGCCGTGGTCGCCGCCCGTTCCGGGTCGCGACCGCGGATCAGGGCGTCGACACCCCGGCGACGGCCGGACGGACGTGCTCGTGCAGCTCCTCGACCGGGACGAACGGCTCGTCGAGCCCGAAGCACGACGGCCCGAAGACGGCGAGCGCCTCGGGGGTCCGCATCAGGTCGGGCGTCGAGATGCCCACGACGCGCACGCGCTGCCCGAACCGCAGCCGCTCGGTGGTGATCGGCTCGGCCGTCTCGGCGTCGAGGACGCAGATCAGGTCCGGCACGACGGCGACCAGTCGCCCGTCCCGCCGGGCGACGAGGTTCTCGTTCTGGAACCGGAGCTCGAGCGCGGACCCGTCCGACCCCTGCACGGTCGCGCGGCCGCGGGCGAACCCGTCGACCGTGCGGCGCTCCACGTCGACGACCTTGCCGTCGAACAGTTCCCGCAGGTGCGTGTAGATCGTCGCGCCGAAGGCCTCGGCGAGGGCGTCGATCGGGTCGCGGTGCTGCTCGCGGGCGACCCGGATCGCCCGGCCGACGGCGAGCGCGAGGGAGAGCGTGCGCGGGACCGCCGTCTCCCGCACCTGGCGTCCGGACATCGCGTACTCGGCGATGTACGCGACGCCGCCGAGCCGGATGGTCACGCCGCGCGCGAGCCACTCCATCTTCCGGTTGTCGGTTCCGGTGTCGATGACGACGCCGTGGCCGGACTCGTCGCTGATCGCGAGCGGGCTGCCCGGGACGCCGTAGACCGAGAACGTCTCCATCTGCAGCTCCGGGAAGGCGCGGCCCATCCCGTCGGCGTCGACCACGGGCAGTCCCCCGGTGGCGCCGACGAGCAGCGGGATCATCGAGTTGATCCCGCCGCACTCGATGGGCATGGTCGCGGTGGCCGTCCGGCCGAGGTGCGCTTCGAGCCGCCGGAGCGCGCCGAGGGGCTCCGGGCCGGCCGGGATGCGCTCGAGGACCACGGTCGGTGCGCCCATCTGCGCGGTCGGGATGACGAGCGCGTCGTCCTCGACCTCGGACGGATCGAGGATCGTGACGGGTCCGTGCCGTTCGATCGCGGCGCGGACGAGGAGCATCCCGATGGTGGGGTCGCCCCCGCCGCCGGTGCCGAGCAGCGCGGCTCCTCGGGCCAGGTCGGGCAGGTCGTCGACGTCGAGCGTCCAGCTCATCGGGTCGCTCCTGTGCTCGTCGCTCCGGGGCTCGTCGCTCCGGGGCTCGTCGGTCCGGGGCTCGTCTCTCCGGGGCTCGTCGTGCCGTCGTGCCGGACGGCGGGGGTGTCGTAGCCGAAGTACCGCGGGCCGGCGAGCCGCAGCCCCTCCGGGGAGTGCCAGCGCTCGTCGGCCGGCGCGGTGACGATCCGGATGCGCGCGCCGAACCGGAGGGCCTCGGTGGTGATCGGCTCGCCGGTCTCGGCGTCCAGCGTGATGATGAGGTCGGGAGCCGTGGTGCGCACCCGGCCGGCCACCTCGACCAGCAGGTGCTCGTTCTGGAACCGGAGCACCGCCTCCAGGCCGGTGTCGTCGCCCGAACCGGCGATGCGGGCCGTGCCACGGGCGAACCCGGTGACGGTCTTGCGCTCGATGTCGGCGACCTTGCCCTCGAAGACCACGGTGCCGCCGAGCACCTCGGTGACGGCCGTGACCGGGTCCGCGTTCTCGGTGCGTGCGCGGACCAGGGTCTCGCCGAGCCGGACGCTCAGCGTCAGGCTGCCCCGGACGAACGACTCCTTCACCTGGGCGCCGGACATCACGTACTGCGCGGTGATCGCGGAGCAGCCCATCTCGACCGTCGCGGTGCGGGCGAGCCGTTCGGCCCACCGGTTGTCCACGGTGTCGAAGACGGCGGTGTTGCCCTTCTCGTCCGCGAGGGCCATCGGGGTGGCGCTGATCCCGGAGAGCGTCGGGAGCACCATCTGCACCTCCGGGAAGGCGCGGCCCATGCCGTCCCCGTCGACGAGCGGGAGGCCGAGCTCGGCCGCCGCGACGATCGGTGTGGTCGAGTTGACGCCGCCGACCTCGATGCACGCCAGGTGCGTCGGGGTCACGCCGAGGAACGCCGCGAGGCTCCGGATCGCGGCCGCGAACTGCGCCGCGGAGGGGAGCTTCTCGACCATCACGGTCGGGGCCCCGATCATCGCGACCGACAGGACGACGGCCTCGTCGGGCAGGTCCTCGACCTGGACGATCTCCACCGGGCCGTGCGCCCGGACGGCGGCCTCGGCGAGGAGCCGGCCGATGTAGGGGTCGCCGCCGCCACCCGTACCGAGGATCGCCGCGCCCCGGGCGAGGGCGGAGCAGTCGGTGCCGATCGAGGTCAGCGCGGCGGTCTGCGTCGCGTTCACCGGACCAGCGCCCCGAGTGCGAGGTCGCCGACGGCCTTCGCACGGATCCGGGTGGCGTTGCCGGGCAGGTAGGGGATCGGGACCTCGTCGAAGTCCACGATGGCCACCGAGCCGGGGTCCGCGCCGGCCGCGATCGCGCGGTCGACCGCCTCCTGCCGTGCCTCGTCGACCACGGCCGACCGCCGGCCGTCGCTGATCGCGTAGACCTTGTCGACCTCGCCGCTGACCTGGGCGATCGCGGCGCCGATGGCGTTCGCGACGGAGTAGTGCTCGGGGCGGTGGACGGTGCCGAGGCCCGGGAGGGTGTCCGGCAGCAGCACCGATCCGCCGCCGACCGCGACGACCGGCAGCGGGTCGGACGAGGTGCGCATCCGCTCGACGATGTCGGCGACGCGCTCCGCGATGACGTCGAGCGCACGGGTGGCGACCTCGACGGGGACGTCCGCGACGCGCGACGGGTCGCCGATCGCTCCGCGGCCCCCGCGGACGGCGACGTCGGTGGCGGTGAGCGTGGACCCGCCGAACACCAGGCCCTCCTCGGTGAGGCGGTACCCGACCGAGTCCGGCCCGACGACGCTGCCGTCCTCGCGGATGCGCGAGCCGCCGCCGATGCCGACGGACAGGACGTCGGGCATCCGGAAGTTCGTGCGGATGCCGGCGACGGCGACCTCGCCGGTGGCCTCCCGGGGGAAGCCGGCGGTCAGGACGCCGACGTCGCTCGTGGTGCCCCCGACGTCGACGACCGCGCAGGTGTCGAACCCGGACAGCACCGCGGCGCCGCGCATCGAGTTCGTCGGGCCGGAGGCGAACGTCGCCACCGGGTACCGGCGGGCGTACTCGACGTCCATCAGCGTGCCGTCGTTCTGGCTCAGGAAGAGCGGCGCGTCGATGCCGCTGCCGGTCACCGAGCCGGACAGGCCGTCGACGATCCGGTCGGCGAGCTCGCGGAGGGCCGCGTTGATGATGGTGGCGTTCTCGCGCTCGAGCAGACCGATGCGCCCGATCTCGGAGGACAGCGAGAACGCGACGTCCGGTCCGAGCTCGGCGGCCATGATCTCCTGCGCGCGCTGCTCGAACTCGTCGTTGATCGGCGAGAAGACCGACGAGATCGCGACCGAGCGGATGCCGGCGGCCGCGATGGCGGCTGCGTGCCGCTTGAGCTCCTCGGGGTCGAGTTCCGAGATCACCCGGCCGTCGAACTCGTGGCCGCCGTGGGCCAGGAACGGCTGCGCGTGCACGGCCGACACCAGGTGGGCGGGCCAGTCGGTGAACGGCGGCAGGGACGCCGTCGCTGGCAGCCCCAGGCGGACCGCGGCGGTCGGCGCGAGCCCGCGCGCCTCGACGAGGGCGTTGATGAAGTGGGTCGTGCCGATCATCACGCCGTCGACGTCGGTGGCCCCGAAGGCGTGCTGTTCGCGCAGTCCGTCGAGCGCGGCGACGATGCCGGAGGTCACGTCCGGGGTGGTGGAGCGTTTGACCGCCGCACGGACGGTGCTGCCGTCCATCAGGACGGCGTCCGTGTTGGTGCCGCCGACGTCGATGCCGATGCGCATGGGGTTCCCTTCGGTGGTGCGGTGGAGCGGGAGCGGGGCCGGTGGTGCGGGGCCGCTGTGGGGGGTCGTGGGGAGGGGACGGTGGTGGGGACCGGCCGCGGCGTCACGCGGATCAGGTGCGCGACGCCGCGACCGGCCGTTCGGGGGAGCCCGGGGTCAGGCGGTGGGGGCGGGAGCGGGCGCGTCGGCGGGTGCGGGTGCCGTCTCGGTGCGGCTGACGCCGACACCGCGGATGAGGCCCGTCTTTCCGGCGATGACGTAGAGGACGAACGCGACGACCACGGAGTTGATCGACGGGATGCCGAACGCGACGAAGTAGCCGATGAGCGAGGCGACCGCCCAGATCACCAGGGTGGCCGGCACCCAGGTCGGCGAGGTCGCCGGGATGTTCTCGGCGTCGCTGAGCTCGCGCCGCCAGCGCTTCACCACGAAGTACTCCGCGACCATGATCCCGGCGATCGGCGGGAAGACCACCCCGAGCACGGACAGGAACGGGGTGAGTGCTCCGAGGAACCCGACGGCGGCGAGGACCGAACCGACGACGCCCATCACGAGGGTCACGAGGCCGCGGTTCACCTGCTTGCCGAAGACCGCGTCGATGAAGTTCGTCACGCCGAGGCTCGAGCTGTAGATGTTCCAGTCGTTGATCTTGAACGTCCCGAGCAGGATCACGAGGATGCCGACCCACCCGACGCTCGAGGTGATGACCCGGGTGATGTCCGCGGAGCCCACCGCGTGCGCGAGGAGCACACCGGCCAGGCCGATGACGTACTCGCCGAGCGTCACGCCGACCAGGGTCTGCTTGACGACGTCCGCCGTCGACCGGTTGAAGCGCGTCATGTCCGGCGTGATCACCGCACCGACGATGAACCCGCCCGCGACCAGCGTCGTCCCGGCGACGAAGCTGAGCTCCGGTCCGGCGGGGGCGCGCGCGGCGAGCTCGGCGATCGAGTGGCGGCTCAGCTCGACGACGACGGCCCAGCCGACGAGGACGAGGAACAGCGGGACGGTCACGTTCGCGAGCCACTGCATCGAGTGGAAGCCGCGCAGGACGATCGCGGTGACGAGGAGGCCGAAGACGAGCGACCACGCCCAGGCGGGGAGGATCGGCAGGATCGAGACGAGACCGGCGGCCGAGACGCCGGACTGGATGCCGAACCACCCGATCAGGCTCAGCCCGATCGCGAGACCGACGAGTGCCGAGCCGGCCTTGCCGAACCCGGTCCAGCGTGCGATCACCGACGTGTTCAGGCCCTCACGGACGCCGATCACGCCGACGAGCACGGAGACGATCTCGAGGATGACGGCGCCGAGGGTGATCGCCCAGAAGGCGCTCCAGAAGCTCATGCCGAAGCCGAGCGTCGCGCCGAGCAGGAACTGGGACAGCGCGGAGATCTGACCGAAGCGCTGCACGGCGACCTGGAACCAGCCGTACCGCGCGGACATCGGGACTCGGCTGAGCGAGTAGTCGTCGACGACGACGGACTCGGAACGGGTGGTTCGTGGTGCTGACACTGCTGTCTCGCTGGCCATCGTGGCTCCTCGGGGAAGGGTGTCGGCGTGGGCCGATCGGGGTGGGAGCCACGGTAGAACGGGCCCGGGGCGCGGTACATGTGCAGAACGTCGTTACGAGCATGTGAATCCGGGCATCCTGCACGATCGGCCCGGTCGTCGGGGCCGGACGTCGACGCCGGTTAGGCTTCCGGGGTGCGTCTCGTCATCGCCCGCTGCTCCGTCGACTACGCCGGTCGGCTGTCCGCCCACCTGCCGCTCGCGACCCGTCTCCTGATGCTGAAGGCCGACGGTTCGCTGCTCGTGCACTCCGACGGCGGCAGCTACAAGCCGCTCAACTGGATGAGCCCGCCGTGCTCGATCGAGATCACCGAGCCGGACGACGAGCAGGCGAGCGCCGGCATCACGCAGGTGTGGACGGTCACGCAGAAGAAGACGCAGGACAAGCTCATCGTCTCCCTGTACGACGTCGTCGCCGACGAGAGCCACGACCTCGGCGTGGACCCCGGTCTGGTGAAGGACGGGGTCGAGGCGCACCTGCAGCAGCTCCTCGCCGAGCAGATCGAGCTGCTCGGCGACGGGCACACCCTGGTGCGCCGCGAGTACATGACCGCCATCGGCCCGGTCGACATCCTCGCGCGCGACGACACCGGTGCGAGCGTCGCGGTCGAGATGAAGCGCAACGCGAACATCGACGCCGTCGAGCAGCTGACGCGGTACCTCGAGCTGATGAACCGCGACCCGCTGCTCCGCCCCGTGCAGGGCGTGCTCGCCGCCCAGACGGTCGCACCGCAGGCCCGAACCCTCGCCGAGGACCGCGGCATCCGTGTCCTCGTGCTCGACTACGACGCGATGCGCGGCATCGAGGGCGGTCACACCCGACTGTTCTAGCCGGGGCCGCCGGTAGGGTGGGCAGGACATGACCAGCCCGTTCAGCGCCATCCTCTTCGACCTCGACGGCACCATCAGCGACTCCGCGCCGGGCATCCTCGAGAGCCTCACGTACACGTTCCGCAAGGTGGGCGTCCCCGTGCCGGACCACGCCACGCTGATGTCGTTCGTCGGTCCCCCGATCATGGACACCTTCACCACCGCGATGGGGATGGGCCAGGAGCAGGCCGAACACACCCTCGCCGTGTACCGCGAGCACTACTTCTCGCACGGCGCACTCGACTCGGCGATGTTCCCGGGCATCGACGTCGTGCTCACGACCCTGCACGAGGCCGGGTTGCCGATCTCCACCGCGACGAGCAAGCCCGAGACGCCGGCGACGTACATCCTCGAGCACTACGGGCTCACCGGAGACATCGACATCATCACGGGCGCGAGCGACGACGAGGTCCGGAGCTCCAAGGCCGACGTCGTCGAGGAAGCACTGCGGCGCCTCGACGCCCGCGGGTTCGACACGAGCCGGCCGGTCCTCGTCGGCGACCGCCTGCACGACGTCGAGGGCGCCGCGGTGCACGGCGTCCCGGTGGTGTTCGCGGAGTGGGGCTACGGCTCCCCCGCCGAGGCCGCCGGCACCATCGCGCAGGCCGCGACCCCGCTCGACCTGCTCCCGATCCTGCTGCCGTGAACCGCGCCGTCTCGACGGGGCTGCGCGGTGCCGCCTGGTTCCTGCCCGCCGCCATCGTCCTCATCGCGCTGAACTTCCGCGGTCCGATCGTCGCGACCGCCCCGGTGATCGGCGACGTCCGCGCCGACCTCGGACTCACCGCCACGATCGCCGGCCTGCTGACGACCATCCCCGTCCTGTGCTTCGCCCTCGCGACGCCCTTCGCCAGCTGGGTGATCGCGAAGGCCGACCCGGAACGCGCCGTCTCCCTGTCGCTCGTCATCGTGCTCGTCGGGACCGTCGTCCGCTCGATGCCCTCGGCCGCGGCGCTCCTGATCGGGACGGCCGTCATCGGCATCGGCATCACCATCGGCAACGTGGTCATCCCGGTGGTGATCCGTCGCGACACCTCCCCGGAGCGGGTCGGCCTCGTCACCGGCGTGTACACGTCGGCGCTCAACGTCGGGTCGATGATCACCTCGCTCGGCACCGCTCCGATCGCCGCCGCGTGGGGCTGGCCGGTCGCGATCGCGGTGTGGGCGGTGTTCGCCGTCGTCGCCGGCATCGCGTGGACGTCCGCCGTCGGTGCCCGCGCCGCCTGGCTGCGTCCCGCCGCGTCGGACGGGGAACCGCTGCCGGTCACGGGGCCGATCGACCAGGTCCTGGACACCGGCGCGATCCGGACCGTCCGCGCGGAGCAGACGGCGACCGAGTCCACCGGCGAGCCCGTCCGCCCCGCCCGTCGGCTGATCACCTGGGGTCTGACCCTGGCGTTCGGCGGGCAGGCGTTCTCGTACTACGCGCTCACCGCGTGGATCCCGACGCTCCTGCACGACGACATCGGCTTCTCGAAGGCCTCCTCCGGCGCGAGCTCGTCGGTGTTCCAGATCCTCGCGGTCGTCGGAGCGCTCGGCGTCCCCGTGCTCGCGTCGCGCTGGCGCCCGCGCGCGATCATCGCGCTCGTCGCCTTCCTGTGGCTCGCGATGCCCCTCGGGCTGCTGTTCGCGCCGCAGCTGTGGCTGCTGTGGTCGGTGCTCGGCGGCGCCGCCCAGGGTGGGGGCATCACGATCATCTTCATCGTGATCGTCCGGATCGTGTCGACCGACGCGGACGCCCGTCGGATGTCCGCGTTCGTGCAGGGCGGCGGCTACCTGATCGGCTCGGCCGGACCGCTCGTCGCCGGGTCCCTGCACGGCGCGACCGGGGACTGGACGGCGCCGCTGCTCGTCGTGCTCGTCGCGGTGCTCACGCTCGGCGTCGTCGGCACGTTCGCCGCGCGTCGCGTCGCCTGACCAGCGGCCGACGCGCGCCGCACGGCGGACGCGGGACGTGCCTCCAGGCCGGTCGTCAGCCCGCGAGCACCTCGCGCAACGACAGGGGCCGACGCCCGGTGACCCGCTCGACGTCGCCCGACACGTGGGCGAGCGCCCCCTCGGCGATGGCCGTGTAGGTGCTCACCCACGCGTCCGCCTGCCACGGTTCCGGGTTCCACCGCGCACGGGACGCGTAGGCCTCGTCCAGCGTCTCGGGGTGGTAGGTGACGGTCCGCCCGCGGACCTCCGACACGATCGCCGCCGCCTCGGCGAGTGTGATCGCGGACGGCCCGGTGAGCTCGTAGGTCCGGTCGAGGTGCGCCGCCGGGTGCCGGAGGACCTCGGTCGCGACCCGGGCGACGTCCGCCCGGGCGACCGCCGCCATCGCACCGTCGCCGGCCGGGCCGCGGATCACGCCGTCCTCACCGACGAGGTCCTCGACGAAGTCGAGGTAGAACGAGTCGCGCAGGAACGTGTGCGCCATCGAGGTCGCGCGGATCGCCTCCTCGGTCGCCCAGTGGTCACGCCCGAGCGTGAAGGTCGCGTCCGCGGCGGCACCCACGAACGACGTGTAGACCACGTGCCGCACGCCGGCGGTCGCCGCAGCGCCGACGAACGCACGGTGCTGCGCCAGGCGGTCCGCCGCCTCGGCCCCGGAGACCATCAGGAGCAGGTCGACGCCCTCGAGCGCCGCGCGGCTCGCGTCGACGTCGGCGAACGACGCGACCGCGACCTCCGCACCGGGCAACCCGGGTGCGCGGGCGGCATCGCGGACGATCATGCGGAAGGACACGCCGTCGGCGGCGAGTGCGCGGGCGACCGCGCCGCCGATGTTGCCCGTGGCCCCGGTGATGGCGATGGTCATGTGCGCTCCTGCTCTCGTCGTCGCGTCGGTCTCGTGGTCACGTCCGCACCGTCCTGGAGGCACGGATCGCCGTGGGTGCGACCCTCGCCGCGTTCACGCCGTCGACCTCGACCGCCCAGTTGCGGGCCGCCTCGTGGTCGCGGCCGTGCCGCATGTGCCGGCCGACCAGACGATCGACGCGGACCCGGTCGTCCACTGCACAGAACCACGTCTCGGTGAACAGCGTGCCGAGCGCGGCCCAGGGCTCGGTGTCGTCGAGGAGGTAGTTGCCCTCGGACACCACCAGCCGGGTGGCCGCGGGGACGGCGATGCTGCCGGCCACGGGCTCGTCGACGCGGCGGTCGAAGTCGGGTGCCCACACGACCGGGCGGTCCGTGGCCGGGTCCACCCCCGCGAGCCGACGCACGAGCGCGACGTAGCCCTCGCCGTCGAAGGTGTCGATCGCACCCTTCCGGGCTCGCCGGCCGAGGGCGTCGAGGGCCGCGTTCGACAGGTGGAACCCGTCCATCGGGACCTGCACGGCGGTTCCGGCGCCCAGTGCGGTGTCGACCGCGAGCACCACGCGCCTCGCGACGGTCGACTTGCCCGCACCGGGGGCTCCGGCGATGCCGAGCAGCGTCCGTCCGGGCCGACCCGCGAGTTCGACGGCTCGCTCGACCGCCTGGTCGACGGACAGCTCGTGCGGGTTCACGCGATCATCCTGGCAGAGCGCGCCGACAGCCCCTGCCGGTGGTTCACTTGCCGCATGGTCGATGCGACGAAGGCGTTCAGTGGCTTCTCGGTGCGGGACGTGCCCGAGGCGAGGGCGTTCTACGAGGGCGTCCTGGGAGTCGAGGTCACCGAGGACCACGGCATGCTCTCCCTGCAGCTCGGCGACGGTCACGTCGTGCTCGTCTACCCGAAGGGCCCGGCGCACGAGCCGGCGTCGTTCACGGTGCTGAACTTCCCGGTGCCCTCGGTCGACGACGCGGTCGACGAGCTCGCCGCGAAGGGCGTCCAGTTCCTCCACTACGAGGGGATGACCGACGAGAAGGGCGTGAACCGGAAGGGCGGTCCGCTCATCGCCTGGTTCACGGACCCCTCGGGGAACGTCCTCAGCGTCATCGAGGAGGGCTAGCGCCGGCATTCTGTATGCAGAAAGCTCACGCGGCGCCGCGTCACGCACCTACGCTCGGCCTCCCGACGAACGGAAGGCCGGCCGTGACACCACCCGAGATGCGCATCGTCACCCACGACGAGCTCCGCGCTGAGCGTGCTGAGATCTACCGCACGTGGAACCTCGACGAGCGTGAGTTCGCTCCGATCGAGGCGTGGCGTGAGCTCCTCTTCGAGGAGTACCTGGCGCAGGAAGCCCTCAACAACATCTCGTTCATCCTCCGCGACCGATGACCGGCCCCGGTTTCCACGAAGCAGCCGCGGTGCTCCTTCGACGGACACAGGTCCTCCTCGATCGAACACTCCCCGGACACCGAGTTCACCTCGAGACGAGCAACGACCAGGAGAGCGATTCGACCTTCCTGATCGCGATGGAGTCCACGACCCCCGTGACCTCCATCGAACTGTTCTCCGGCGGACGGCACGTCGCGAACCTCTCCATGTCCACGCGGCTGCGGTGGAAGGCGCACCTGCACGCCCTCGTGGTCGACGAGAGCCGCTTCAGCCTCTTCCTCGCCACGGACCGACAGCCGCTGGTCCGGTTCGAGTTCCAGGACGCCCTGACCGCGACCCCGCAATCGCACTGGCACCTCCACGCAGAGCGCGGGTCGTTCAGCGCGCTGCTCTCCCAGGCCGGTGTCGGTGGGACAGCACGCCGCGACCCCACCCGACTCGCCTCGTTGCACTTCCCGCTCGGCGGGCCACACTTCCGCCCGAGCCTCGCCGACGTGATCGAGTTCGTGATCGTGGAGTGCGGCGTGGACGCCGTCCCCGGCTGGCAGCGAGCAGTGCACGAGTACCGGGCGCAGTGGCGGCGGGAAGAGGCTGCGGCGACCACGCACCAGTTCCCGGCGGAGACCGCGGCTGCGCTCCGAGGACTCGGGTGGCAGGTGCGACCCCCCCCCGCTCCGCGAGACGTCCCCGTCCCGTTCGTCGCGGTGGACCGAGCGGTGGCGCCGGTCAGCGGGTGAGTTCGCCGGCCCAGCCGAGGGCGATCGGCACGACGAGCCCGTGCCGGTGCTTCGGGAGGTCGGCGATCGGCACCCAGTCGGCGCGTTCGGTGGAGCCGTCGACCTCGTCCCGGAGTGCACCGCCCGTGATCGACACCCGGAACACGACCTGCACGGCCTTCATCGGTCGGCCGTTCTCGTGCATCCGACGTTCCGCCGGCACGACGTGGTGGCGGACGCCGAGCAACGACCCGACGGCGACCTCGTAGCCCGTCTCCTCCATGAACTCGCGGACCACGGCGTCCTCGACGCTCTCGTCGAACTCGACCCCGCCGCCCGGGAGCGCCCACGTCCCGGCCTCGGGGAACCGCTGCACGGCGAGCAGGACCCGACCCTCGTGCGTGACCACGCCGTAGGCGGCGAGGCGGGTGTCGTAGTCGGTGTACTCCATCTCCCGACCATGCCAGCAAGCCGAGCAGGTGGGGTCGAGCCGCGCCGGGCGGAGCGGCCGTGTGCGGCCGACTACTGCTGCGGTCCACCCGTGTCCGTCGCCGCCCCGAGCACGTCGTCGCGTTCGACGAGGGTGCCCGTCTTCGGCACCCACACGTTCAGGTCGTCGACGGTGAAGTGGGTCAGGTCGTCGGCATGCGTCTCGAGGTACTGCCGGATCCCCGGCTTGACGGGGAACCGGGGGTCGACGCCCTGCACGACGGCGGTGATGTCGTCGGCGTCGGAGGCCCACGTGCCACGCTTCCCGACGAACGGCTGCCACTGCACCAGGTTGTACTTCGTGAACAGGATCGTGCCACGGTCGACCCCGCGCGCACGCAGTGCTGCCTCGAGGCGGGCGATCCCGGCCGGACGCGCCTGCACGACCGCCGCTCCGAGCCGGACGGCCGGGACGACGCTCAGCAGGAGCACGACCGCGACGGCGACCGTCCGCACCCACGACCAGGCGGTTCGGGTGGGCGGCCAGCCGGCGCGTCCCAGTCCGATCCCGACCAACGCGATGACCAGCGGCATCCACGCGTAGTAGTAGTGCGCCAGCGCCACGTCGGACCGCACGTAGAACACGACGATGCTCGCCAGTGCGATCGTCAGGTAGAGCACCAGCCGGTCCGGTCGGAACACGAACGCGGCGAGCACGCCGATCACGAGGACGGGCACCAGCCACCTGCTCGTGCCCTGCAGGAGGTAGACGAAGTTCGCCCACCACGGCGCGAACTGGTACGTCTGCCCGAGGAGGGAGATCGTGTGGCCGTTGGACACCTGCCCGGACTGGAACTGCAGCATGTAGAAGAAGCGGTGCAGACCGACCGGCAGGTACAGCGCGAGGAACGTCGCGACGAACGCCGCCGCCGCGATGAGGCCACCGGTGAGGAACTCCCACCACCGGCGGAACAGCAGCGGCAACGCGACGATCGCGACGACCAGCACGGCCGTCGAGACCTTGGAGGTGACGGAGGCCGCCAGGAGCACGCCCGCCCCCGCGGCCCAGCACCACCGCCACCGGCTCGAGGTCGTGATCCACTTCCAGGCCGCGAACAACGCTGCGATCGCGAAGACCATCATGATCGGTTCGAGCAGGCCGGTCCGGTCGATCCTGGTCGCGACGCCCGATCCCGGATCCGCCCAGGCCGCCCCGTTCGCTCGCGGGGTCAACCACCACAGGCCCGCGGCGATGATCGCCCCGGGGAACCCCACCGGCCGTCGGAACCAGACGAACAGGAGCAGCCCGGTCACGAGGGAGGCGGTCGCAGCGACGATGCGGGCCCCGAGCACCCCTTCCCTGCCGACGAGCAGCTGCCCGAGCCCGTAGAGGTACTTCGCCACCGGAGGCTGTTCCGCGTTCAACGAGAAGACCCCGTGCAGGTACTGCCAGCCCGCCCGGACGTACACGTCCTCGTCGACGTCGACACGCTGCCGTCCGAGGTTCCAGTACGCGACGAACAGCGCCGCGACGACCACGACGGCGAAGACGACCCAGTGCGCCGTCCGCAGCCGGTCGTCGACCTGACGCGTGCGGCGGGCCGCCGGACGGCTCGTCAGATCCTCGACGGCCACGGACGACTCCACCCCCGAGCGGTTCCCTGCATCCTCCGACTGTACCGACCGTGTGCCGCCCCCACCGGCGTTCGACCGGCGCTGCGCCGAGCCGGCCACGTCCCGGCGCGGTCCGGCCTCAGACCGCAGCGGAGGAGGCGCCGGCGGCGGACCACCCGGCCCGCATCCGCGACACGGCCCGGTCGAACCCGGAGAGCGGCTCGGCGTCGTCACGGAGCATCGACTGCAGCTGGAGGCCCTCGTAGAGCGCGACGAGCTGCTCGGCGGCGTGCCGGGGCGAGGTCCCCCGCGGCTCGCGGCCGGCGACGACGTCCCGCACCAGGGCGAGGGTGACGTCCTCGAACGACCGGGTGTACTGGCTGCGGAACCAGCCGGCAGCGGGGTGGTCCGGGTTCGACGCGGCGCTGAGCAGGGCGGTCCGGAGTCGCACGAGCGCGGGTTCGTCCCGACCGGCCTCCAGACGGGCGCGGAGGTAGGCGACGGCACCCGACCGTTCGGCGACCACCCAGAGCGCCCGACGACTGCCGTTGTTCCACCGGTCCGTGACGGCGACGACGAGGAGCTCCCACGAGGGGTACGCACGACGGACCTCGGCCTCGGGGACGCCGGCGAGCGCGGCGACCTCGGCCGGGCCGACGGTGTGGAAGTCGGCCGCCCGGTAGGCCTCGATCGCCCCGGTGACGATGCGGGCGCGCAGGTCGGCGTCGGACTCGGGCATGCCGTCGATTCTCCGGGGCGCCCGCCGGGGCCGCGAGCCGCCAGTTCTGGGGTCGCGCGGCCACGGCGGGCCACGGCGTGCCCGCTCACCCCCGGTCGAACGTCAGCGTCTCGTCGTCCTCCGCCGTGACCCGCCCGGTGCGTGCGAACTCGGCCCAGATCGCTCGGAAGGCCCTGCCGCGCCGCTCGACCTCCGGCCAGTCCCGCTCGGGCACGAAACGGGTGCCGGCCCACGCCGCGCGACCGCCGAGCAGCAGCGGCAGGTCGCTCATGTGCACGGCGCCGGTCGGCCTCGTCGTGACGCCGCGGAGCAGTCGGTACGAGGTGGCGCGGCCCCCTGCTGCCCGGTGCCGTTCGGTGAAGCGACGGACGTCCCGGCCGTAGATCACCTCGGAGAGCGGACGGACGAGCAGCCACCGGAGGAACGGTCGGACGAGACGCCATCGCGCGACCCTCCGGAGCCCCGGGACGAGCGGCACGTACATCCCGGTCTCGTCCGAGCCCGACCCGATGAGGACGTCGACGTCCGGCGCGACCGCGGACCACGCCGCGTCGAGCGACCGCTCGGCGGGCAGCGGGGCGTGGCCGTACTGCGTGCCGTAGGGCATGCCACCGGGCAGACCGTAGGGCGCGGCGGCGCGGGTGCCGACGGCCTGCCGTTCGAGCAGTTCCTCGAGCGGCGCCTCCGGGGACACCGCGCCGATCGCCTTCGTCATCGCACGGTTCATCCTGGCTCGCCCGCGGGAAAGCCCGAGGGGAGCGCTCTGGACGATCACCCGCCGGAAGAGCCCGGCGGTCCCCTCGCTGATCATGAGGTGCGCGGCCGCGTCGCCCCCGGCGGACTGGCCGAACACGGTGACCAGGCCCGGGTCGCCGCCGAACGCCGCGATGTTGGTCCGCACCCAGCGGAGGGACTCGACCAGGTCGAGGAGGCCCAGGTTCGCCGGCACGCGCCGGCCGTCGCCGAGGAACCCGAGGACCCCGAGCCGGAACGTCACCGTCACGAACACGACGCGCTGCTCGGCCACGAGGTCACGCGCGTCGTAGATCGGCACGTCCCCGCCGCCGATCACGTACGAACCGCCGTGGATCCACACCATCACGGGCAGTCGCTCGCCGGCCCGGACGTCGGCGGGCAGGGTGATCGACAGTCGCTGGCAGTGCTCGTCGACCACGAGTCCGTCCATCGGACCGAGGAGCTGGTCCACGAAGGTCGCACCCGGCTGCGGGGCGACGGGCGACGGTGTGGTCGCCGGGTACGGCTCGTCGAACGGTGGCATCGGCTCGGGAGGCCGGAAGCGGTCCGCCCGGGCGTACGGGATCCCGAGTGCCCGGACGACCTCGCCGTCGGCCACGCCGGTGATGCGTCCGGCGGGCGGGTCCCAGGTGAGCGAGTCGGCGTCGAGCATGGACCTCACGCTATCCAGGGTGACCAGAGGACGGACTGGAGGCGCGGGGCGGCCCCGCCCCGCGCCTCCAGTCCGCGGTCCCTACCGGACCCGCTTGATCGGGATGACCACGAGGGCGCCGAGGAGCGCGACGATGCCGGCGGCCCAGCACATCAGCGGGTAGTTGTCGGCGTGCGAGCTGCCGATCGACAGGAAGAAGAGCGAGATCGCCGGCGCGAGCGACTGGGGCAGCGCGTTCGCGATGTTGATGACCCCCAGGTCCTTGCCGGGCCGGTCGGCGTTCGGCAGGACGTCGACGACCAGGGCGGTGTCGATGGCGGAGTAGATGCCGTACGCGAAGCCCATGATGACCTCGGCGACGTAGAAGCCGGTGACGGTGTCGGCGTGCGCGAGGACCACCAGGCCGATGGCGAACAGGGCGGTCGAGCCCCCGACGAAGACCTTGCGACGGCCGAGCTTGTCGGACGCCCAGCCGGAGAGTGCGGCGCTGACGAGGAGGGCGATCGTGTAGAGCAGCACGCCGAACGCGACGGCCGCGGTGGCCTCCTTCGCGTCGTCGATCCCGATGTGCTCCTCCATGTACAGGAGCCGGTAGGTCGTGAACATGAACGTCGCGAGGATGATCAGGAACCGCGACCACCAGGCGAACGCGAAGTCCGGGTTCTTGACCGGGTTCGTCCAGAACGACGAGATGAGGTTGAGGAACGTGAACTTCTTGAGCGTGTAGGTCGGCAGTTCGTCCCGGGCGACGACCGCGTAGACCGCGACGAGGACGATCGCCAGGATGCCCGGGGCGATGAACAGCACGGGCAGGTTCGCGACGAAGAACACCGACAGGTACGTGCCGGCGAGCACGGCGAGGTTCTGCGCGAGGGCGATGATGCTCGACGACCGGCCGCGCTGGAGCTGCGGGACGTTGTCCGCGAAGCTCGCGAGGAGCGTCGCGAGGGTCGCGTTGGCGGCGAGCTGGGCGAGCAGCCAGGCGAGCGTCAGGTTGAGCACGTCCGGCGCGTAGGCGATCCAGGCGAGGGCGATCGCGAAGACGACCACGCCGCTGAGCAGCCACGGACGGCGGCGGCCCCAGCGGGTCCGGGTGCGGTCGGACAGCGCGCCGGCGAGGGGGTTCATGATGAGCGCCCCGAACGCACCGATCGGCAGCACCGAGCCGATGACGTTCGCGGCGTCGTCCCCGACGAGCGCCTGCGCCTTGAGCTGCATGCTGACGTAGACGGGGGCCATGAGCGCGACGAACAGTCCGAACTGTCCCAGGAACAGCGCGACCTGGTACCCGATGCCGACCCGCATCGTGCTGACCGGCTGGGTGATCCCCTCCTCGGGGTTCAGCAGTGCCGGGCCGCCGGGTTCGGGTGTGCTCATGACGCCTCCTTGAGTCGATGAAAACCATGCTTCACACGGTTTTGACTCCGCGAGCATACATCGACAGGTGTCGGATCGTGCACGCGCGCGTCAAAAACTACACAGCGGGTGGTTTTTGGGGTAGCGTCGTCATCGATCTCGCCGTGGAGCATCGCTCCTCGACGGACTGCGACACCCGGTGCAGCGACACCCGGTGCCGCGACACCCAGTCAGGACCGAAGGAGCCTCCCGCAATGCCCACCACCTCTGTGCAGCTGTACTCGCTGCGCGACGCCATCGCCGACGACCTCGACAAGGCCATCGCCCGCGTCGCCGAGATCGGTTACGAGAACGTCGAGCCCTACGCGTTCGTCGAGCGTGCCGCGGACCTCGAGCGTGCCTTCGCCGCCACCGGCCTCACGGCTCCGTCCGGTCACGTCGCCGTGATCGACGCCGACGACACCGCCCCGATCTGGGACGCCGCCGAGCGCCTCGGCATCCAGACCGTCATCGACCCGTTCATCCCGACCGACCGCTGGCAGACCGCCGACGACGTCGCGAAGATCGCCGAGCGCGTCAACGTGCTCACCGCCGAGGCCGCCGCACGTGGCCTGCAGTTCGGCTACCACAACCACCAGTGGGAGTTCACGAACAAGGTCGACGGCCGCACCGTCTACGACCTCTTCGTGTCGCAGATCTCGCCGGAGACCGTACTCGAGGTCGACACCTTCTGGGCGACCGTCGGTGGCGCCGACGCCCCGGCCGTGCTGCGCTCGCTGGGCGACCGCGTCGTCGCGATCCACGTGAAGGACGGCAAGGTCGACGGTGACATCCGCACCGCGCTGCCCTCGTCGGAGAGCGCCCTCATCGTCCCCGAGGCCCTCCAGCGCGCCTTCGAGAACCAGACCCCCGCCGGTCAGGGCGACGTCGACGTCCCCGCGATCCTCGCCGCGGCGCCCCAGGCCATCCGCGTCGTCGAGTTCGACGCGTACAAGGGCGACGTCTTCGAGGGCATCACCGAGTCGCTCGCCTGGCTGCGGGACAACGACAAGTGAGCCGCGTCGGGATCGGCATCATCGGTGCCGGCAACATCTCCACGCAGTACCTGGAGAACCTGACGAAGTTCGCCGACGTCGAGGTCCGCTTCGTCGCCGACGTGCTGCTCGACCGCGCGGCGGCGCAGGCAGCGGAGTACGGCGTGGCCGCGTCGGGCTCGGTCGAGGAACTGCTCGCCCGTGACGACATCAGCATCGTGATCAACCTGACGATCCCAGCGGCGCACGCCGAGGTCGACCAGCAGATCATCGACGCCGGCAAGCACGTGTGGAGCGAGAAGCCGATCGCGACCGACCACGAGTCGGCCGCGGCGGTGCTCGCGTCCGCCACGGCCAAGGGGCTGCGCGTCGCGACGGCTCCGGACACGGTGCTCGGCGCGGGCATCCAGACGGCGCTCCGGGCGATCGCCCGCGGGGACATCGGCGAGCCGCTCTCCGCGACGACGCTGTTCCACGTCCCCGGACCCGAGGCGTGGCACCCGAACCCGGACTTCCTCTTCGCCGAGGGCGCCGGTCCGCTGTTCGACATGGGCCCGTACTACGTGACGACCCTCGTGCACGCGTTCGGCACCGCCTCCCGCGTGCAGGCCGTGTCCTCGAAGTCGCTCGACCGTCGCACGATCGCGTCCGGCCCCCGCGCCGGCGAGACGTTCCCGGTCGAGGTCCCGACGCACCACGCCGCGCTGATCGAGTTCGCCGGCGGCCAGTCCGCCCAGTCGACGTTCTCGTTCCAGCACGCCCTGCCGCGCATGGGCTTCGTGGAGATCAACGGCACGCTCGGCACGATCTCCCTCCCGGACCCGAACACGTTCGAGGGCTCGTCGCAGCTCTGGCGCTACGGCCAGGAGGAACCGGAGACCCTCGAGGCCGTCGGCTCCACCTGGGGTCGCGGCACCGGTGTCGTCGAGCTCGCCCGGGCCATCGCGGAGGACCGTCCGGAGCGCGCCTCGGGTGCGGTCGCGCTGCACGTGCTCGACGTGCTGCTCGGCATCCGTGACGCCGCCGCGAGCGGTTCCGCCGTCGACATCACGTCGACCGTGGACCCGATCCCGCCGCTGCCCGAGGACTTCGACCCCGCGGCGGCGGTCCTCACCGCGTAGGCGGAAGACGTCGGGTACCCAGTCGGTACCCGACGTCTTCTGCTCACTCGATCCGGCGCCGCGGCCAGGAGGCGCCGCGGCCGTCAGCGCCCGGGCGGCACGATCTGCTCGAGCAACCGGAGCACCTTCTCGCCGTCGACCGCGTCCGGGTCGAGCAACCACTGCACCTGCAGGCCGTCCGACGCAGCGATGCTGAGCGACGCCAGGTCGACGGGGTCCAGGTCGGCCCGGATCCGCCCGGACGCCTGGTCGGCCTCGATGAGCGCCGCCAGGTCCGCGCGCAGCCGGGTGAAGCGCTCCCGCATGAACTCCCGGGTCGCCGGGTGCCCCTCCTGCACCGCGTCCGCCGCCAGCGTCGTGTAGAGCTGCACGAGGCCCGGCACGTCGCGGTTGCGCGAGGCGCTCTCACGCATGTCGCCGATCGCCGACTTCATCCGGTCCGGTGCGCCCTGCTCGCGGACCTCGTGCTCGCGGTAGACGGCCAGCAGGAGCTCGTCACGGTTCGGGAAGTAGTGCCGCAGTGCGGCGTGCGTGATCCCGAGCGAGTCCGCGACCGACCGCAACGACGATGCGTCCACCCCGTGGTCGGCGACCATCCGGATCATCTCGTCGAGGATCTGCGTCCGGCGTTCGGCGCCCTTGCGGTACCCGCCGCGTCGCGGCGCGGCCGCGTCGTCCTCGGCGGGGTGCGTCATGCACCCAACTTACCGCTGGAAGGTTTTTTCCGGGAGGCGCGGCTCGACTCCGGTGGACCGGGTCGGCGATGCGCGTCTACGGCTCGGCGATGCCGTCCGGGTCGACGGTGTACTCGTCGACCGGTGCAGGCGTGCCGTCGGCGAGCGCCTCGGTGATCTGCGTCAGGCAGCGCGCGAGGACGTCGTTCTCCTCGTTCGACAGGTGGTCCATCACCTCGACCACGGCTTCGTGGAAGCGGGCGTAGGACGTGTCGATCTTCTTCGCGGCCTGCACGGTCGGCTCGAGCACCTGCGCGCGGCGGTCCGTGGGGTGCGGCGCGCGGACGAGGTCGCCCTTCTCGACGAGTCCGTCGACGATCTTGGTGACCGAGGCGTTCGACACGGTGAGCATGACGGCGAGGTCCTTGGGACCCATCGCCCGGCCGTCGCGGTGCGCCTGCAGCATGTACCGGACCGCGAGGAACTCGTTCTTCGTCAGACCGCTCTCGCCGCGCGCCTGTTCGAGCTGCTGCTCCTCGGCGTGCTGCAACCGGAGGAGCGCGTCCACGGCGACCTTCGCGGAACGGGAGCGGGGCTCCCGTGCGTAGAGGTGCATGTGCTCGCGGCGGACGACGGTCAACGGCATCTGGTCGGGTGTTCTCTCTGCCTGGCGGAGTGGGTCGGTCTGGGTTCGGAGACTACGCCGCCGGGGCGTGGAAGAAGTCCGCGTAGGACGGCTCCGCACGACCGGACAGGAGCGACGGGTCCTGGATGCGTCGCTCGACGTAGGCGTCGATGACGGCGGGGTCGGTCAGCCCGACGCGGGTGTGGGTCCCGCCGAGCCGTGTGTGTCGCGGCATCCCGGTGTACGTGCTGTGCATTGCGATCCCGCCTTCCTGCTTCCTGCTGTCCCGTGCGGACGGTCGAAAGTCTTTCACGACGTGAACGATCAGTGCAACGAACTGTTTTGGTTCTGTACGGTTAGCGCACCGAACAGTTAGCCGAGTCGAACTACATGCCTGTCATTCGCCTCGGTTCCAAGCGGACTCCGAGCAGTCTTTTGGCACTCACCAGGCTTGAGTGCTAAAACGTTGGCAGTTGAGTCGAGGGGACTCAACGGCAGACACGAAGGAGTTGATTCCGATGACGATGAACTTCGATCCGTTCCGCGAGCTGGACCGTCTCGCCGGCTCCCTCCTCGGCACCGCCGGGCCCCGGTCGATGCCGATGGACCTGTACCGCACGGGTGACCACTACGTCCTCGACGTCGACCTGCCGGGGATCGACCCCGGCTCCGTCGACATCGACGTGGACGGCTCCGTCCTGACCATCCGGGCCGAGCGCACCCTCGGCGCCCCGGAGGGTTCGCAGTGGCTCACGCGCGAGCGCCAGCCCGGCACCTACGTCCGACAGCTCACGCTGGGTGACGGCCTCGACGCCGAGCGCATCACCGCCGGGTACGACAACGGCGTGCTGAGCGTGACGATCCCCGTCAAGGAGTCGGCGAAGCCCCGCAAGATCGCCGTCACCACGGGCGGAGGTCGCGAGCAGCTCGCCGTCGGCACCGGGGAGTAGGAGCGCCCACGGTGTCCGACCTCGTCAACGCGCTCGCCTCGATCGCCGCCGTGACGGTCGCGCTCACGCTGTCGAGCCTCGACCGGCGGACCGCTGCGCTCCTCGGAGCGACGGGCGCCGTCACCGGGAACTTCCTCGCCTGGCTGGCGGTCCCCGGCCTCTGGGAGCGGTCACTCGTCCTGCCCTGGGTCGCCGCGGTCGCGGGCACCGTCCTGCTCATCGCGGGGTGGAGCGCCGTCCGGGCCTACTCGGGCCTGTTCGAGCCACCGACCACGGAGCACGCCGACACCGGAGCGGTGACCACGGTGCGGTGACGTGACGACACGATCACGGTGACACCACGAGGGCGACACGGCATAGCGTGGAGGTGTGGACCTCCAACTGCAGAACCGTGTCGCCCTCGTCGTCGGTGGGAAGGGGTACATCGGCGCCGCGATCGCCGATCGACTCCGCACCGAGGGCGCGACCGTCGTCGTGGCGTCCCGGAGCGCCGGCGACTCCCCGGAGAGCGTCGCGATCGACACCGCGGACCAGGCCTCCGTCGACGCCGGCATCGCCCGGGTGCTCGAGCAGCACGGCCGCATCGACGCCCTGGTCGTCACGGCGGCGCCGAGTGCGGGGACGCTCGACCCGGCGAAGAAGTCCGACCCGGAGCAGGTGCTCACCGCGATCGACGGCAAGGCACTGGGCTTCCTCCGGGTCGCGAACGCCGTCCTGCCCGCGCAGCGCGACGTCGGGTTCGGACGCGTCGTCGTGGTGAGCGGCCAGAACGCGTACCTGTCGGGCAACATCACCGCGTCGCTCCGGAACACCGCGGTGAGCGTCATCGCGAAGAACCTCGCGGACGAGTCCGCCGGCTCCGGCGTCACCGTGAACGTCGTCAACCCGGGGACCGTCACCGACACCCCGAGCACCGAGGTGCGGCAGGGCGGCCCCGGCGACTCCAGCCCGCAGCAGATCGCGGACCTCGTGGCGTTCCTCGCGTCGCCGCTGTCCGTCGTCTCCGGCGAGTCCATCTCGATCGCACACCGCGTGCTCGGCCAGATCGCGATCTGACCGCGGACGACGCGCGTTCGGTCGTCGGGACGAACGGCGCGGTCCCCTGGCCCGATGCGGGCCACGGCCGATGATCCGCACGCTGGTGGCATGCAGAGCAACCGCCGCCACGTCCTCACCGCGCTCCTGGTCGCCGCGGCCGTCCTCACCGTCGCAGGGTGCACCGCGAACGCGATCCCCGCTCCCGAGCGGTCCGCCGACACCACGGTGTCGGTGGGCACGACGCCCGAGGATCACCCGCAGGGATGAACACGTTCCCCCGCTCGCCCGATGCCGCCGATCCGCAGGACCACGAAGCTGGTGGCATGGAGTCCTCGACCAAGCACACGATCGCCACCCTGCTGCTGTGCGCCGCGATCGTCGCGGTCACGGCCACCGCCCTCGTCGCGATGTCGCCCGTCCCGTGACGACCGGGACCGGCGCCCGTGCGATGATCGAGCCGTGACCGACCGGCGCACGCTCATCCGGCCGCTCGCCACCCGTTCGATCGTCGTCGACGTGGCCTGGGCGGTCGTCGCCGCGTTCGTCTTCCTGCTCCCGATCGACCTCGAGCTGGAGCACGCGAGCTTCTTCGCCGTCCTCGCGGCGGCCGGGGCGATCGCGTTGCGTCGGGTGTCGCCCTCCGCGGCGATGCTCATGGTCGTCGTCCTCGGGATCGTCCAGGTGGGCGGCGGCGAACGCCCGTCGCTGGTGGACCTCGCGATCTTCGTCGTGATCGGGACGGCCGCGGTCGTCGGCACCCGGACCGAGGTGATCGTGTCCGGCCTCCTGGCCTTCGTCGCCGGGATCGGGGCGACGGCGTACCTGGCCCTCACCGGCTTCCGCTTCCTGGTCCTCATCAACGGACCGCGCGACCAGGCGTTCCTCGCCATGGCCGCCCCGGTCACCGCGCTCCTCGGCGTCTGGGCCGGCGGGGTCGCCGTCCGAGCGTTCCGGTCACGGGACCGCGAGTCGGAGCGTCGCGCCGACGCCGAGGCCGCCGCGTCCCGGGCCGAGGCCGTCGCGACCGAGGCCGAGGCCACCGCCACCCGCGCGATCGACGAGGCCGAGTCCGAACGGATCCGCGCGGACATCGCCCGCGACGTGCACGACGTCGTCGGACACTCGCTCGCGGTGATCATCGCGCAGGCCGACTCGGTCCCGTTCCTGGACGACGAGGCCCGCATCCGCGAGGTCAGCGCCACGATCGCCAGCACCGCGCGGAGTTCCCTCGTCGAGGTCCGGCAGGTCCTCGGGCACATCGACGGTTCCGGCGCGGCGACGGACCCCGGGTCGCTCGACGAGATCGTGCAGGGCATCCGCGAGGCCGGGGTCGAGGTCGACCACACCGTCCGCGGGAACCCGGTCGCGCTCGGCCCGGAGAGCGGGACGGCCGCACGCCGGGTGCTGCAGGAGATGCTCACGAACGCGCTCCGGCACGGTGCGCCCGGCATGCCCGTCGCCGTGCGGGAGACCTGGCGATCGGCCGACCTGGTGCTCGAGGTGGAGAACGCGGTCCCGGGAGCACCCGCGGGCACCACCGGCACGGGCACCGGGCCCGTCGTGGTGCCGGCCCCGAGCACCCGTGGCTCCGGCCGCGGCCTCGCCGGGATGCAGTCCCGGCTCAACACGCTCGGCGGGTCGTTCGACGCCGCCGTCCTGGACGACGTGTTCGCCGCACGCGCCCGCATCCCGTTCGACGTCCATGGGGGGACCATCCGATGACCGATCCGATCCGCATCCTGCTCACCGACGACCAGGCGCTCTTCCGCGCCGGCCTCCGCGTCGTCCTCGACGCCCAGGACGACATGGTCGTGGTCGGCGAGGCGTCCGACGGTGCCGAGGCACTCGCCGCGATCCCCGAGCTCCGACCGGACGTGGTGCTCCTCGACATGCGCATGGCCGGCACGGACGGCGTCGAGACCGTCCGGCAGCTGTTCTCCGGCGCGGTCGAGGGACCGCTCCCCCGGGTGATCGTCCTCACCACGTTCGGCCTCGACCCGGCTGCGGCCACCGCGATCCGGCTCGGTGCCAGCGGGTTCCTGCTCAAGGACACCACGCCGCCGTTCCTCTTCGCAGCCGTGCGGGCGGTGCACGAGGGCAGCTCGGTGATCGCGCCGAACGACCTGTCGCAGTTGTTCGGCGCCGACGTCGAGCGCGCGCCGGCCCCGCAGCCGCCGGCCTTCCAGACGCTCACGGACCGGGAGCGCATCGTGTTCGGGTGGGCCTCGCGGGGGCTGTCGAACGCGGAGATCGCGGCGAAGGAGTTCGTCACGGAGTCCACCGTGAAGACCCAGATCTCGAGCATCCTCGGCAAGCTCGCGCTCCGCGACCGGGTGCAGCTCGTCGTGTACGCGCACGACCACGGGCTGGCCGGCGCCCGCGACGACTCCTAGCGAGCCGCGCCCACCCGGTCGAGCCACTCGGCGAGCATCGTGCGCTCGGCGGAGGACAGTGCGGCGAGGCTCGACGCAGCGTCGACGTCCGACACGGCCGCGCGCAGCGTGATCGCCGCCGTCCGCACCGCGCCCGCGTGCCCGTCTGACGAGGACGAACTGGACGGGCTGGACGGGCCGGCACCGGCACCGGCACCGGGCACGAGGATCCGGCCGAGCACGGCCTCCAACGCGTCGTCCGCGAGCGTCGGATCCCGCTCGTCCACCGGAGCTGACAGGATCGCGAGCACCGCTCCGGTGCCGGCGGCGTGCACGAGCTGGAGGGCACGACGCTCCGGCACGGCCAGCCTGCCGACCTCGGCGACCCGGCGGATCCACGCAGCGAGCAGCGCAGTGCCTGCTCGCGCGGCGGCCGAACGTCGTCCGCGTTCCGGGTCGCTGAGGAGCACGAACAGGTCGGGGTTCGCCAGCCCGAATCCGATCGTCATCGCCCATCCGGATCGCAGGTCCTCGACGGGGTCGGTCTGCTCGTCACGAGCGGCCCGGATCGCATCGGCCTTGACCGCCGCGAACGTCGTCATCTCGTGCTCGGCGACCGCTTCGAGCAGGCCGTCCTTGTCGCCGAACAGTCGGTAGATCGTCGGTGCCTGCACCCCGGCGCCCTCGGCGACTGCGCGGGTCGTGACCGCGGCGGCGCCCTGCTCGCGGAGCATCCTGCCGGCGACGGCGACGATCCGCGCCCGGGTCTCGTCGCGCTGGGTCCCTTGGTCGATCACGGAACAACGGTAACGGATTGCTGCTACCACCATGTTACCGTTGATAGCTAACGAAAGTTTCCAACGATAAGGAACGCACATGATCGTCATCACCGGCGCCACCGGAGCACTCAACGGCGCCACCGCGGACCACCTCCTCGACCGGATCGACCCCGGCGAACTCGCCGTCGTGACCCGTGACACCGCGAAGGCCCAGCGGTTCGCGGACCGAGGCGTGGAGGTGCGCCGGGGCGACTACGCCGAGCCGGACACCCTGCCCGAGGCATTCGCCGGGGCTGACCAGCTCCTCCTCGTGTCGTCGAACGACGCGGGCGCCGATGCCGTCGCGTTGCACCGGGCCGCGATCGACGCAGCCGTCGCGGCCGGGGTCGGCCGCATCCTGTACACGAGCCACCAGGGCGCGACGCACGACTCCCCCTTCGTGCCCGCAGCCCACCACGCCGCCACCGAGGACCTGCTCCGCGGCTCCGGTGTGGCGTGGACGAGCCTCCGCAACGGGTTCTACGCGCACAGCACCGTCTGGATGATGGGTCCGTGGCAGACCACGGGCGTGGTGTCCGTGCCCGTCGACGGCCCGGTCTCCTGGACAGCTCGGGAAGATGCAGCCGAGGCAGCCGCCCGCATCCTGCTCGCCGATCGGCCGTACGACGGCCCGGTCGTGCTCACCGCGCCGGCCGCGCCCACCTTCGCCGACCTGGCCGGCTACGCCGCCGAGCGGTCCGGCCGGCCGGTCCGGTTCGAGGTGATCGGCGAGGACGCGTGGACGGAGCGCGCGGTCGCGGCCGGTCAGGACCCGCAGATGGTCGGGTTCCTGCTCGGCATGTACCAGGCAGCTGCGCAGGGCCTGTTCGCGGGCACCGATCCGCTCCTCGGCGAGCTCCTGGGACGATCGCCTCGCCCGGTGCAGGACCAGCTCAACTGACGGGCAGCGCCTCGACCTCGTCGAGGATGGTGCGGATCGCGGTCGGGTCGTGTGCGAAGCGGCCGAGGAACAGCCCGCCGATGCGCCCCTTCCCGCGGGTGAGCAGCCCCGGCCCGGCACTGCCGCCGTAGATCACCGTGCTGCCCGCGAACTCCGGCCGGCCCGCCAGGTGCCGCTCGATGCCGGCGAGCACCTCGACGATGTGGTCGTCCGGCGCGGGAGCCGGGGCGCCGATCGCCCACACCGGCTCGTACGCCACGGTCAGCGGCCCCGCCAGCCCGTCCGCGACGGCGGTGGCGACGAACCGGTCCAGCTGCGCGGTCACCGCGTCGACGGCACCCCGACCGGAGGCGCGGGTCGTCTCACCGACGCAGAGCAGCGGACGCAGCTGGTTGCGGAACGCGGCGT
>Ga0153992_100020_pt1 | contig 65509 bp, 55 predicted proteins | sample TSNC076MetaG_FD_104683 | JGI IMG/M metagenome (GOLD analysis project Ga0153992, IMG submission 104683) | Attine ant fungus gardens microbial communities from North Carolina, USA - TSNC076 MetaG | ecosystem: Host-associated > Fungi > Mycelium > Unclassified | place: USA: North Carolina, Lumber... | reverse complement strand
GATCCGCCGCTACGAGCACACGACTCCCGGCGCGCTGATCCACGTGGACGTGACGAAGTTCGGCAACATCCCTGACGGCGGCGGTTGGCGGTTCGTCGGGAAGCAGCAGGGCGACAAACACAAAGCCGCCACAGCGCTTCGGACAGGTAAGACCGCCAAGGGCAACTGGAAGATCGGCACGGCGTTCGTCCACACCGTGATCGACGACTGCTCTCGTGTCGCCTATGCGGAGATCCACGCCGACGAGAGGGCCGTCACGGCGATCGGTGTCCTCCACCGGGCCGTTGCGTGGTTCGCCGATCGGGGTGTCACGGTCGAGCGGGTGCTCTCCGACAACGGCTCCGCATACAAGTCCCACGCTTGGACCGACGCGTGCTCGGCGCTCGGGATCACACCGAAGAAGACCCGCCCCTACCGGCCACAGACGAACGGGAAGATCGAGCGGTTCCACCGCACGCTCGGCGAGGGCTGGGCATACGCAAGGTTCTACGGCTCAGAGACCGAACGCCGCCAAGCACTCCCCGGCTGGCTGCACTTCTACAATCACCACAGGACCCGCTCCGCCATCGGAGCCCCACCCATCAGCAGACTCAACAACCTGCCTGGACATCACAGCTAGCGGACCGTCACAGTTTGAGGCGTGACCGTTGGGTGCCAGCAGCTCGCGCCGCGATCGGCCAGGGTGATTGAGCCCTCAAGCAGTAGCCAGGTCGCACTGATCGATCCAACGGGCCAAGAGACTGAGGGTGGCGAGCTGTTCCAGTGCGTCTTGCTTCGACACGTCGTCAGTTGTGTGCGTGGCTACGTTCCGGATGGCGGCGAACACTCCTTGGGACAGACCCAAGATGCCCACCCGCGTGGACTTCACCGTCAAGTCATCGTCCCTCCCCGGCCAGCGAAGACGAGGCTTCCCTTCCTGAGGCGCCGAGAGCGAAAACGCCTGGGACACGAGCTCACTGTCCCCTAGCTCGTATCGCCCGGTCAGGTCCTTCACGTGCCCACTCAGAGCGGTTGCGGCTCGCTGTACCGCGTCCGAGTAGTGCCCAGAGTCCCAGCGAGCGGAGGCGGCCGCCCAGATCGTCGGATGCAGGGCGTCAGCTCTCATCAAGGGGGCAGCCGTTCCCAGCTTCTCCCGCGTCTCACGCTGTGTGTTGATGACAGCTAGGGCGTGCTCGGCGAACTCAATCCCTTCCTCTACCCAATACGCCGTATCGCTTCGCCTCAGAAGGCTCGGCACGTCGTTACGTCCGAGAACCCGGGCAATGATCTCCTGGGTCTGCGCCGATGCGTCGCGCAAGGCCTGATAGTGATCGTTGGTCTCGTATGTGAAACCGAACACCTGACGGCCTCGTGAAGATGAGCTCACTCTTCGCGCCGCGCGTGCGTTCTTGATCCACCACTCCAAGCGCTCTTTGACCCAAAGCTCTTCCATCAGCGCAGACTAGCGGGGTGTAGGGACATCCACGACGCACCGTCCCCGATGCCCATTCAGCGCCTGGTTGCCGGACCGATACAGAAGGGCGCCTTGGCCCTCGTATTGCTACGGTGCCACTCGTGGCGGTTTCTGAGGCGCAACGAGCAGCTCTGATGGAGATGCTTGATACCGAGCCGAGCCTCGATCGATGGAGGTTGAGAGCTCAGCGCCTGGAAGAGCCGGAACCAGGAAGCGAGCTAGCGCTGGATGATGAAGTCTTCCCGCGCATGCCAATCAGCCAGCTCGCCCGGATGTCTCTGATCGCGGCCGGTGAGCACCTGCGCCTTGCGCTTGACGCCGTCAAGGCGAGGCAGCTGTATCCATCGTCGCATTTTACTGTGCTTCGAGGAGCGCTGGTTGGCGCATCGCAGGCTGTCTGGGTCCTAATGCCCGAAGATCGGCCTGCTCGCCGCGAGCGAGGCTTGATGGTCCTGTCTGAGATGTACGTGCAGATGGATAGGTACTATAGGTTTCTCGGCGGTGCGCAGCTTGAGGCCGAAGATCGCGTCCGGCTCGCTGACCAGCAGTCATGGTTGAGCGAGCGTCAGGGTGACGTCGCCTCGGTCAGGTCGACAAAAGCGGTTCTCAACCTCACAGACGTGATCGGACTCGCCGCTGATCATGTGTTTCTGGAAGCCTCAAAGCGCGAAGCAACGCGTCGTGTCTGGCGCGAGATGAGCGCTGACGCGCACGTTCTTGGTTGGTCACTGTTCCAGCGAACGAACTTCGGACCAGCCGATCGACGCACGGGAGTCGGCGAAGGGACGGCGCCGGGGAGTCCGGAGCGAGTGGCCGAGCCTTTTCTGGCGTCCTACGGACTGCTTCGGCAAGGCTGGTCGCTGTTCGATCGTCGCTGTGAAGAGCCTTCAGAGGCTTCGAATTGACGTCCGACAGCCGGTCGGCTATCGAGATGGGGTCACGGCACCTGGCGTGCTTCGCAAATGGTCGCCCCTCTTCGGCACGGGGCAACGGTGTCGGTGGGCCTCCCTAGGGTCAGGTTTGTGAAGATCCTGCTGCTGTCCCGCAATACCGGGGCGATCCTGCCCTTCCTGACCGGATCGAACCGCGCGGAGGCGCCGCTCGACGGGTTCCGAATCGCCTACATCGACGACGCGCAGCAATCGTTCGCGGGCGCTGCGTTCGTCGAGGCGGAACGTGCAGCGCTCGAGGAGCTTGCAAGCCAGATCGTCCCCGTCACCGCACGAGGAACCGGCACCCGCCGGTTCGATCAGATCCTCGCGGACGTCGACGCGGTGTACGTGGCCAGCGGAAGCACCTTTGCCCTCCTGGAAGCGCTGCGTCAGAGTGGGAATGCGGCCACGCTGGTCGCGCGCGTTCGGGCTGGGCTTCCTTACATCGGTGCGAGCGCCGGCTCGATCATCGCCGGACCAGACGTGACCCCAGCTTCCCTGATGGACGATCCCGCTGACGGGCCCGCGCTCCCCGACTACGCCGGACTCGCGCTGATCGATCAGACGGTCATCCCGCACGCGGACGGCCTCCTGCCCCCGTACCCGCTGGAACTCATCCAGAAGACCCTCGACACCTACGGGGGCGCCTACGCCCTGACCCCACTGAACGACGACCAGGCGCTGCTGATGGACAACGGTCAGCTGAGCGTCATTCGCTCTGGACCCTGACCGCTGTCGGCTGCCCGGCCCTCGTCTCTGTGGAAGATCGGCTGTCGAGACGTCCGCTCAACGCCTGAGTGCTTTCGCTCAGCCAGCAGCGCGGGTGATGAACTCGTCGCGGACCCAGCGTGACGCGCGGCTGATGGTGGCGGTGGAGAACGGGTTGTCGAAGCCGTGGAACCCGCCTCCCCACATGAGCAGGTCGACGCTGACGCCGGCTTTCGAGAGGTGTTGGGAGTAGTCGAGGATTTCGTCTCTGAACGTTTCGGCGGAGCCGCAGTCGATGTACGTGCGGGGGAGTCCGGTCAGATCGGTTGCGCGTGCGGGGGCGGCGTACGGCGAGACGTCGTCGGTTCCGAGGCGATCACCGAGGAGCGCTGTCCGCCCGAAGGTGTTGGATTCGCGGTCCCAGCCGCCTTCGTCGAGGAGCATCTGTGAGCTGTGTGTTGTCATCCGGTCGTCGAGCATCGGACAGATCAGGATCTGGTGACTGATCCGCGTGAGGCCGGAATCATGAGCTCGGAGAACGGTGCCGGCTACGAGTCCGCCTAGGGCGCCGATGCCGCACACTGTGAGACGTTCGGGGTCCGCGCCGAGCTCGGCAGCATGCGGCGATATCCAGTGCAGGGTCGCGAAGCAGTCGTCAATGGGTGCAGGATTCGGGTGCTCTGGCACCAGACGGTAGTCGACCGACACCGCGACCATCTCACCTGCAGCAACCCGGTCGAGAAAGAGCAAGTCAGGGCCTTGTTCCGCGCTGTCGAGCACCATGCCGCCGCCGTGGATGACCAGCGCTGCCGGCACGACCTGGTAGGCCCGCTCTTTTGGACGGAGCAGAAGCACGCGGACACCTGGTGCGCCTTCGACACCAGGTTGCTCGCGGTACTCCGCGATGACATTCCCGCCTGGATGCTCGACCGGTGCGGCACCGTCACGGTGGACGATGTCGATGAGGGCTTCGCCGACGACGAGTGCTGTGCTCATGCGAGGCCTAGCGAGGCTCCTGACTCGTCCAGGCCCCACTCGTGGCGGTTCAGTCGGGTCGTTGGCGCTGCTCCATTCGCGACGTCAGGTCGACTCGCGAACCACGAGGGTCGCTGCCTCCGGCGGAAGCGGCTTTGGCTCTGGCGCGCCCAGCGATGCCAGCGCGGTATCTGCGAGAAACCGACCGACCATGGCGGTGTCTACACGGATGGTGCTCACCGCCGGGTAGAGCAACGCGGAGAACGGGCTGTCGTCGTGCCCGATGATGGCCAGGTCTTCCGGCACTCGCAGCCCGGCTTGCAGCGCTGTGCGGAGCACCGCAGCGGCGATCTCATCGTTATAGGCAGCCACGGCGCTCACGCCTGCGTCTCTCCAGCTGCGAAGCGCTTCGGCCGCATCTCCGATGCCTCGCACATCGAAGTGCGTCACATCAAGGCGTTCCGCCGTCCACCTCGCGAGGCCCACACGTTCCTCGAGCAGCGCCCGCAGTCGCGCGTCGGTAGTGGCTGCATATCCGATGCGGACGTGTCCCCGCCCGACGAGGTGTTCAATTTGCATCGCGGGACCGCGGCCGAACGGTGTTGATGCGAGAGGAGGGCTCCGTACGCCCGGGGCCGGGACAATATGTTCGATTCCACTCGCACGCATCGCGGCGACCTCTTCCCGCGCGAAAGGCACTGTGCCGATCACAACGTCGGGCGAGAGGGTCTCCCACAGCGGACGAGTCGTACCGTTTTGGTGCGGCGTGTACGAGACCAAGGTGTATCCGGCTGCATCAAGAGCCTCAGATGCTGCGTCGAGGTGTGCCCGCATGCTGTGATCCAGGGGCCAATCCGGTAGGACGTGCACTACGAGCATCGACCGGCCGCTGGCGAGGGCGCGCGCTGCCAGATGAGGTCGGTAGCCGAGCCGTTCCGCCTCTTCGAGTACCCGGGACCGCGTCTTGGCGGAGATGGTCTGTCCAGATGTCCTGTTCAACACGAAACCCACCGTCGCGCGGGACACGCCAGCCGCTGCTGCGATGTCCGCCGCAGTCACGCGCCGACCTCGAGATCGTGCGTTGATGGTCATGGGGAGATTCTACTTGCGATGGCGCTTGCGCGCGCTAGCACTGGCACGTAGAGTCGCCGCTAGCACGCGCTAGTCGACCCGGTTACTCCGGTAGCTGCGTTCAAACCTGACAACGGAGTCCTGATGCCTCGACGCAACGCACCCCAAGAACCGACGCCCATCGTCCCCGCCGCAATTCCGGCTCCGGATCCGACGCTTCAACTCCGCGACGCACCTGAGTCGCCAGTGACCACCTCGACTTCCACGGTCCTTGAAGACGTCACCAGCCCGGTGACCGGCAAGTGGATCTGGCTGATGGTTGTGGCGCAGTTCGGGGTGTTCGTCGCGTTCATCACCCCGATCGCGATCTCGCTCTCTATCCGCCTTCAGGCCATCGCACCCGGACACGAGGAGTACCTCGGCTACATCACCGGCGCCGGCGCCGTCGCAGTCGTGCTCACGGGTCCGTTCCTCGGGATGCTGTCGGACCGGACGCGAACGCGCATCGGTCGGCGACGCCCGTTCATGCTCGCCGGAATGGCACTTGGCATGGTGTCGCTGCTCGTGATGGCGACCGCGCCGAACGCACTTGCGCTCGCCGCTGGGTGGATCCTCGCCCAGCTCGGGTGGGGGCAGACCCTCAGCAACCTGCAGATCCGCACGGCGGACCGTCTACCGGAGAACCAGCGCGGCAAAGTCGCCGGCCTCACCGGCTTTGCGACGCAGATCGCTCCGGTCCTCGGCGTTTCCGTTGCAGGAGCGTTCGCCAGTAACAGCCTGCTGCTCTTCTTCGTGCCCGGCGTCATCGGTGCAGTGCTCGTACTGCTCTTCGTGGCCTTTCTGCACGAGCCGGACAGCCGCCGCATGGTTCTCCCGCAGTTGAACGTCGGCTCGGTGCTGAAGAAGTTCGTCTTCAACCCCCGCCAGTACCCGGACTTTGCTTGGAACTGGCTCGGCAGGTTCCTCTTCTATTTCGGTCTCTCCCTCAACACCACGTTCACCGCGTTCTTCTTCGCCCAGCGTCTCGGGATGACTGTCGCCGCAGTTGCTGGGATCATCGCAATACTCTCCCTCGGCAGCATCGTCACAACGACACTCGGCGCAATCGGCGGCGGGTTCCTCTCTGACAAGCTCAAGCGGCGCCGCGTGTTCGTGCTCCTCAGCGGAATTCTCTTCGCTGCGGGAGCCGTCACCATGGCCCTCTCCGGCTCGCTCGTGCTCCTAGCTGCCGGGTCGCTGATCAGCAGTATCGGTATCGGCATGTTCTCCGCCGTCGACCAGGCCCTCCTGCTCGATGTCCTTCCCGAACGGGAAACCAATGCCGGCCGCTTCATGGGTATCACCGGTTTCGCAACCAGCGTTCCCCAGGCAGCCGCCCCGCTGATCGCCCCGGTGTTCCTCGCGATCGGCGCCGCCGGAGGAGAGAAGAACTACACCCTGCTCTACCTCCTGGCAGGCATCTTCACCGTCGTCGGCGGTGTTGTAGCGCTCCGTGTCCGCTCCGTCCGATGACCGCTCAGATCGCTTTTGAAAGGCACCCCGTGACCCTCGACTGGCACGCCCCGTTCATCTCACCCGTCACGGACTATTCTGGCGAGACCACCCCAGCGACGTACTTCCGCCGCGACATCTACCTCGAGCGAGTTCCCCACCAAGCGGTATTGCGGGTGACGGCTGTCGGTGTCGTCGAACCGTGGCTGAACGGCGAGAGGGTCGGCGACGAGGTTCTCGCACCCGGCTGGACCTCGTACCGAAACCGCCTCATCGCCTCGTCGCATGACATCACCGCTGTGCTCCGGGTTGGCGCGAACACCATCGGCGCTGTTGTCGCCGACGGGTGGGCCCTCGGCCGTCTCGGATGGGAGAACAAGACCAACCATTTCGCCGACCGCCGAGCGCTCTCCGTGCAGCTTGAGCTCACCGACGCCGACGGAAGCACGGAGGTCCTTTCGGACGACAGCTGGGCAACCAGTACCGGCGGGACGCTCGCGGCGTCCATTTACGATGGCGAGCACTTCGACGCTCGTCTCGAGCCGGTTGGATGGGCCGCTCCCGGGTTTGATGCGGATGCGTGGACGCCCGCTGAGATCACGGAGTGGCCTGCTGAGGTGCAAGCACCGATGTCGGAACCGATCCGGCGCATCGAGGAGCTCGCTCCGGCCGCTGTCATCCGAACGCCCGCGGGCTCAACGGTGCTCGACTTCGGGCAGGAGATCAGTGGCTGGGTCCGACTTCGCGGTCTCATCCCGGATGGAACAGTAGTGACGCTTCGGCACGCAGAGTGGATGACGGACGGGGAGGTGGACTTCGAAACGATCCGGACGGCGAAAGCAACGGATGTCTACATCGGCAATGGCGCCATTGACCAGCAGTGGGAGCCGCGGTTCACGTTCCACGGCTTCCGTTACGTCCAGGTCGACGGCTGGGTCGGGGCGATCAATGACGACACTTTCCGGGCCGTCGTCGTGCACACCGATATGCGACGCACCGGTTGGCTTACCACCTCTAATCCGCTGCTGAACCGTCTCCACGAGAACGTGGTCTGGTCAATGCGGGATAACTTTGTCGGTGTTCCGACGGATTGCCCGCAACGTGACGAGCGGCTGGGCTGGACCGGCGACATCAACGCGTTCGCGCCAACTGCAGCGTTCCTCCACGACGTCCGTGGTGTCCTCGGCTCCTGGCTGCAGGACCTCGCCGTCGAACAGCAGGTGAAGGGCTTTGTGCCCTGGGTCGTACCGGACGTGCTCTCGAGCGCGTCATCGCCGACCGCGCTGTGGAGCGACGTCGCCGTCAGCCTCCCATGGACGCTGTACCAGCAGTACGGGGATCAGAAGATCCTTGGCCGCGCTTACTCGTCAATGACCACCTTCGTCCGGACCGTCGCAGAACGTCTCGACGACCACGGCGTCTGGAGCACCGGATTCCAGTACGGTGATTGGCTCGACCCTGACGCACCCGACGACAACCCAGCGGGCGGCAAGACGGACCGCCACCTCGTGGCGACGGCGTACTTCGCGAAGGTCACGCGGGAGATGGCGGACACCGCCGCCGTACTCGGCCGGCGCGAGGACGAGGACGAGTTCCGGAACCTTGCTCAGCGCGTCCGTCACGGTTTCCGACGCGAGTACACCACGCAGGCTGGCCGGGTGACGAGCGAGACTGCGACGGCGTACGCCCTCGCAATTGTGTTCGACCTCCTCGACGACGAGCAGCGGCAGCACGCCGGCGACCGGCTCGCCAGCGTTGTCGCGAAGTCCGGATACACGATCTCTACCGGTTTCGCTGGGACCCCCCTCGTCACCGATGCGCTCAGCAGCACTGGTCACAGTGACCATGCCTACCTACTGCTCATGCAGGAACGGTGCCCGTCGTTCCTCTACCCCGTAACGATGGGGGCAACCACCATCTGGGAGCGGTGGGACTCGATCCGGCCCGACGGCACCATCAACCCATCCGGCATGACGTCCCTGAACCACTACGCACTCGGCGCTGTCGCGGACTGGATGCACCGAACCATCGGCGGTCTCACCGCCACCGCCCCGGGATACCGGAGGATGCGGATCGCGCCGGTGCCAGGTGGCGGCCTCACCAGCGCCTCGCTGCAGCACGACACCGTCTCCGGTCGTGTCGAGGTGGAGTGGGAGATCGGCGACGGGCAGGGACATGTCGTCGTGACTGTTCCGGACGGCACCACCGCCGAGGTCGTCCTGCCGCTCGATGCTGAGCACCGCATCGAGCAGGTGTCCGGCGGCACCCATGAGTGGAGCTACCCGCTCGACACCACCGGCGAGACCGAGCCGTTCACGATGGACACACCATTGTCGCAGCTCGGCGCTGATGCTGCTGTTTGGTCTGCCCTCACCGACGTCTTCGCGAAGCACCTTCCGGGTGTGCCGATCGACGCCACTGCCCCGGAAGCTGCCGGCATCTCGTTGAACGCGATGCTCGGTTACATCCCCGGAGAGATTGACGGCCTGCGGGCCGATCTCGAACAGACGATCGCTGCGTCCATGAAGGGCTCCAGCGCCAAGGAGGCGGTCTCAGCATGAGCATCGATGTCACCAATCTCTCCCTCGCAGAGCGGGCTGCGCTGCTGTCTGGTCAAGACTTCTGGTCCACGAAGCCGTTGCCGAAGCACGACGTGCCGTCGGTGGTCATGACCGATGGACCACACGGGATCCGGATGCAGGAAGCCGCAGCCGACCACCTCGGGATGAACGCAAGCCGGCCGGCAACCTGCTTCCCACCAGCTGTCGCCATTGGCTCAAGCTGGAACCCTGCCGCTGCCGCCCGGATGGGAGCACAGATCGCCGCCGAAGCTCGTGCGCTCGGAGTGCACATAGTCCTAGGCCCAGGCGTCAACATCAAACGCTCACCGCTATGCGGGCGGAACTTCGAGTACTACAGCGAAGACCCATACCTTTCGGGCGTCCTCGGAGCCGACTACGTCGCCGCCATGCAACAAGCTGGCGTCGGCGCCTCAGTAAAGCACTTCGCCGCCAACAACCAGGAAACCGACCGAATGCGGGTCAGTGCCGATGTGGACGATCGCACTCTCCGGGAGCTATATCTGCCGGCCTTCGAGCGGGTCGTTTCCGCGGCAGCACCAGCGACGGTGATGTGCTCCTACAACAAGATCAATGGCGTCTACGCTTCCGAGAACTCCTGGCTACTCACCGATGTCCTCAGGCACGACTGGGGCTTCGCCGGTGCCGTCATCTCGGACTGGGGTGCGGTCAGCGATCGTGTCGCGGGGGTTCGCGCAGGGATGGACCTCGAGATGCCAGGCAGCGGTGGGGGTACCGACCAGGAGATCATCGCCGCGGTGGAGCGTGGTGAACTCGACGCAGACCTTGTCGCAGCGTCCGCGAAACGAGTGATGGCACTCACCGAACTGACCGGTGCCCAACCAAGCGACCTCGACATCGAAGGCGGACATGATGTTGCACGCGAACTCGCAGAAGAATCCGCAGTCCTACTCCGCAACGAAGGGCACACCCTCCCGCTACAAGCCTCTTCAAACATCGCCGTCATCGGACGGTTCGCAGCGGAACCTCGCTTCCAAGCGGGCGGAAGTTCGCACATCAACCCGACTCGAGTCGACGCCGCGTTGGACGCCATGCGAGCTCTTGCAGCCGGCACCAACGGATGCGTGACGTACTCCGCCGGATTCCCCAGTACCGACGATGAAGACGCCACGGTCGCACTTCGCAACGAGGCGGTCAGAGCAGCGCAGGATGCGGACGTCGCCGTCGTCTTCGTCGGGCTTGCAGAGAGCGACGAGAGCGAAGGATTCGATCGAGACCACATCGACCTTCCAACGGCTCAGGTTGCTCTCATCCGTGCTGTCGCCGCTGCGGCTCGTCGGACGGTTGTCGTGCTCTCACATGGCGGGGTTGTGTCCCTCGAACCCTGGCATGACGACGTCGACGCGATCCTTGATGCGTTCCTGCTCGGGCAGGCAGGCGGAACTGCCACAGCGAATCTGCTCTACGGCGTCGCGAATCCGTCCGGCCACCTCGCCGAGACCATTCCACTGACCTTGACCAGCACACCGGCGTTCCTCAACTTCCCCGGCGAGCAGGGACACGTCCGGTACGGCGAAGGGCTCTTCATCGGCTACCGCTACCACGCCACGGCCGAAGTACCGGTCCGCTACCCGTTCGGACACGGACTGTCGTACACGACGTTCAGAACGGACGAGCTGACGGTGCAGGTCGTCGATGATTCGACCGCGGAAGCATTCGTGCGTGTCACGAACACAGGGGCGCGCTCCGGTCAGCATGTCGTCCAGCTATACGTCTCAACTGGTGCCGGGCCCGTGCGTCGGCCGGTTCGCGAGCTGCGAAGATTCGCAAAGGTGCGGCTCGATGCCGGGGAGAGCACGATCGTTCGATTCGAACTCGATCGGCGCTCCTTCGCATACTGGGACGTGACGGAGCGTGACTGGGTTGTCGCGCCGGGGGAGTACGTCGTGCAGATCGGCGACGACTCGATGACGATCGTCGCCGAGCGGACGATCACCCTCCCCGGTGAAGTGCGGCTCGCGCCGCTGACACTCGACTCCACCGTCGGGGAGTGGTTCGGTCACCCGATTGTCGGACCCGCATTGATGCAAGGAATGACCGCTGCAATGACGGAGGAGCAGCGAGCTCAGACCGAAGAGCAGCAGGACCAGCTGCGGATGGTGCAGTCCATGCCGATGAAGCAGTTCCTCGCCTTCACCGGCGATGTGTTCCCGCCTGATGTCCTCGAGAGCCTGATGCAGCTCAGCCGTGCAGACACCGTCGTGTCTGCCTGACCCCCACCAATCGCGAACAACGCAGAAAAGGACGTCATGACTCACCGTTACAACGGTCGCCGCGCACTCATCACCGGAGGCGGCTCCGGCATTGGGCAAGCCACTGTGCTCCGTATCCTCGCCGAGGGAGGCTCCGTCGTCGCAGCCGATGTCAGCCCGGAAGGTCTCGGGGACACCGCCGCGAAGGCAGCGGAAGACGGCGAACGCCTGAAGACCGTCGTCGTCGACATCGCGGACGAGCAGTCGGTTCGCGCTGCGGTCGCCACAGGGATCGAACACCTCGGCGGATTGGACGTCCTCGTAAACGCCGCCGGGATTCTTCGCTCCTCCCACACCGAGAAGACGCCGCTGGCGGACTTCGAGCTGGTCATCCGTGTGAACCTCGTTGGGACCTTCCTCATGATTCGGGAGGCTCTCCCTGCTTTGATCGAGTCAGGTTCCGGCGCCGTCGTGAACTTCAGCTCAACGTCGGCCGCTTTTGCACACCCGTACATGTCTGCCTACGCCGCGAGCAAGGGCGGCATCCAGTCGATGACGCATGCTCTCGCCGCGGAGTTCAGTAAGCAGAATGTCCGGTTCACTGCTGTGCAGCCCGGGTCGATCTCCTCCGGCATGACGGACGGTTCGGGTCAGAGCAAGCAGTCGATCGGTCCGGGCTTGCCCGAGGACGCCGACTATTCACTCCTGATGAAGCTGCAACCTGGCCTTGGTCAGGGGTTCGCTGGGCCGGAGACTGTGGCGGGGGTGGTCGCCATGCTCGCAAGCGAGGACGGCCGGTTCATTACGGGAACCGAGGTACGAATCGACGGCGGCACGCACTACTAGGCGCGGCGTGACAGTGGCCACCAGTCCGGAAAGATGGTGGCCACTGGTCTTGCTCGAAGCGCGGGCTTCCTCAGACGGATGCGTCGCTCGCCGTCCGGAACCTGTGCGTCACGACGCCGACCAGCCGCTCCTCGTCCGGGGAGCTCCATCGCCTCGAGAGGATTGACGGGCGCCGACAGCGGGATCGTCCTTTGAGGCCGTTGAATTCCTCGGGCAGTCAGCCGCCGGTGAAGATCGAGACGTTGATTACCTAGCGGACGCCCGTCTGCCGATCGGTCACCGCCGTAGTGGGCACAGATACGGGCTGAGAGGTACTACCGGCCGGCTTCGACGCTCGGGATGTCGGGGCGTTCGGGTTCCGTGATGTCGAGTGGCCCCACATCGGACGGGCTACGCGGCATGGCGTGAGCACCGGTGTGTTGGTGCCGTCGTACTCGGGTCTCGCGGGTGGCACGGACGGCCATGGCGACGAGTGCCAGGATGCCTCCGACGACGGCCCAGATCGCGAGGCGAACAATAGGCCATCCAACGGCGGAACCGTTGAAGTACTCGACAGATCGGAGCGCGTCGAGGGCGGCGCCCTGGGGGAAGATCAGCGCGATGCCCTGGAAGAAGTTGTCTTGCATGCCGGTCCCTACCGGCCCACCGGAGGAAGAATTGCCGAAGACGACGAGCAGGATGATCAAGCCGATGCTGGCGAATGAGCCGAGCAGTGCGGCGACTCCGGTGACGGCTCCACCGACGGCGAGCGTATACAACCACAGGACCCCGAACACCTGCCACGGCTCATGGGTGATCCCGCCAAGAACGATGTTCTCCCACCATGCAGCACCGGCGCTCAACAGGCCAGTGAAGCACAGGAGTACCAGCCCGCGTTCCACGAATCCGCGGGCGGTGTTGACGGTCCCGAGGATGCGGCCGAAGATTGTCGCTCCGAGGGACGCGCCGATGCCGAGGAAGAGCATGACGTAGAACTCCAAGGTCCCGGATGGATCCAAGGCCGGGAGCGGCGCGAGGTCGCTGACAGCACTGGTCGTGTGGGACTTCGCTGCGATCGTGGCCCCGATCTTCGTTACTGCGAGAGCGGTCGTCTTGCTCGCCCCGCTGGCGACCAGGGTGGTGATCGGGCCCTGCGTCTCGGGGAGGACGAATCCGCCGACGGCGTCGCGGTCGAGCACGGAGCGGCGGACCGCAGCCTCGTTCCGGACGACGGTGATGTCGAGGCCGTCCTGCTGCTCGAGCTGCACGATGGCGGTCGGGTTGCCAGCGACCGCTAGAGGGAGGTGGTTCGGCGTGGGCTGTCCGAAGGCGCCCGAGTAGCTGATGATCATGCCGAGGACCAGGACGAGCATCCCAAGGCCGGCGACTACGAGCGCACGGTAGCGGTGAGGGGCACCCGGACCCTCCGTGTTGATCGAACCACCCGCGACAGCATCCTCGTACGCAGGATGATCAGCACTTCCTCCGCCGAGCTCCATCGTGTCGTCTCCGTTTCTGCCCATTTGACACCATCCGTCCAGTTGTTGACAGGTGTAATGTAGGGCATATGGAACAGCCGCGCGCTACGGATTCACTCAGCATCCCCAACGAGGACCCGCGAGTCCGCCGGACGCGGCGCGCGTTGCAGGAGGCGCTCGGCAGTCTCGTCGAGGAGCGATCCGCCGTGACCATGAGCGCCATAGCGCAGCGAGCGGAACTGAGTCGGCAAGTCCTGCACACGCATTACGCGTCCGTCGGCGAACTCGCTGCGGAGGTGTTGGTGAGTCGGATGCTGGAGGGCACCGGCAACACGGTGCCCTCCAATGTCCGATCCGCGGTTCCCGCACTCGTCGACGCGGTGCGGAGGGACGGGCTCACGCCGTTCCTCCAGTTCATCCAAGACGACCGCGAGGTCTTCCTCTCCCTGCGCGGACTGGCCCACGAGCAGAGCACCGCAGTGCTCGCCCAGGTGTTCGCCGGGCGTTTCCTCGACCGAGCGCCCAACGCACAACAGGAGGAGGCGGCGCTGTTCGCTGCTGGCGGGATGACAACCCTCGTCGAGAACTGGCTGTGCGACGAGCAGATGCCTGCGGCTGCATCTCAAGCGCGGCGCCTCGAACGGTACGCCCGGGCCGTACTTTCAGCCGCCCGGTGATCGCGTCGTTCGGCTCTTGCATCGAAGCGTTGAACGGCTGGGGTCGTGTGAGAAGGGTCATACGGTTCGAGATGGGGCTTCCTGACCGACAGGCGGGAATGGATGACCCGCGCGAGAAATCGTCGCCGTACCACCCTGTAGCTCATGCCGAGCGATCGAGTCAGGATGGCGCGCACGTGAGCGGTGCGTGGGCACCTGCGCGATCCGACGTGCCGGGGCCATGCCAGCGGAACAGACGTGAAAGGGCGTCCTGTCCGGCAGTGGAGCCCTTGTCGCCGGCGGTCACTCTGCCCTTGCCAGCGGCGATCAGGCGTCGCCGGTCGCGCGAGAGATGAACTCGTCTCGGACCCACCGCGAAGCCCGGCTGATGGCTGCTGTCGAGAAGGGGTTGTCGAAGCCGTGGAAGCCTCCTCCCCACATGTGCAGATCCACGCTGACGCCCGCCTGAGAGAGCCGTTGAGCATAGTCGAGGATTTCGTCACGGAACGTTTCTGCGGAGCCACAGTCAATGTAGGTGCGGGGCAGTCCGGACAGATCCGCCGCGCGCGCCGGGGCAGCGTATGGAGACACCGCGTCGGTGCCGCGTCGATCGCCGAGAAGCGCTGTCCAGCCGAAGAGGTTGGACTCACGGTCCCAGCCGCCTTCGTCGTGCAGCATCTGCGAGCTGTGTGTGGTCATTCTGTCGTCAAGCATCGGGCAGATCAGCACCTGGTGGCTGATGCCCGTGAGCCCGCTGTCGCGCGCTCGGAGGACCGTACCGGCGGCCAGACCGCCTCCAGCGCTGATCCCGCAGACGATGAGCCGTTCCCTGTCTGCTCCGAGTTCGGCTGCGTGCTCTGACATCCATTTCAGTGCGGCAAAACAATCGTCGATTGGCGCGGGATCCGGGTGTTCTGGGGCGAGGCGGTATTCAACCGACACTGCGATCATTTCGCCAGCCGCGACTCGGTCGAGGAACAAGATGTCTGGTCCTTGGTTCGCACTCCCGAGGACCATGCCGCCGCCATGGATGAAGAGCGCTGCAGGGACGGGAGCCTGTGGCGTTGTGGCCGGACGCAGCACCAGCAATCTGATTTCCGGCCCACCGTCTCTACTCGGAACCATCCGGTCTTCTGCGATCACCTTCCCGTCTGCGGTGTAGTCCGGCGCAGGAAAATCAGGAATCCCGTTGAGCAGAGCTTGACGCATCATCTGAAGCGTTCCTGCTGAGACCTTCGGTGCCGAGGAGGTCATCTTCGCAAGTTCCGGGAGAAGCTCCGGGTCGAACGGGGGACGGACAGGAACTGGGTTGTTAATCATCGGGAGCTTTCTTGTGACAGGTCGGATGGCTGTTGCCGGAGCGCCGCAGCGAGGACTTCGAGCGCGTTATCGACGCCGGGTGCCGATGGCACTCGATTGAGGAAGCCGTGGGGCGCACCCGGAGCGGTGTGCGTCGCCACGGGGACGCCGACCTCCGCGAGCTGTGCTGCGAAGAGCTCCGCAGAAGGGCGGAGATCGTCGATCTCAGCGGCGATCAGAGTGGTCCGAGGTAGGCCCTCTAGGACGGCGGCACCCGGGAACGCTTCGGCTGGTACGCCGCTGATGCTGCCGACGTAGCCGCGGACGAGCCACGAGACGACCTCCGGGGACAGCCGCAAGATATCTGGTAGCTCCGCGAGGGCCCGTGCAAGCTCGTCGCTGGGCGCGGGGTTCGGGAAGTGGAGGAACGGGTACGCCAAGAGAAGTGCGCCGACGTTCTGGCCCTGGTCTCGGCAGCGCAAAGCCGCGCTGACGGCAAGTGCGGCTCCGGCACTTGCTCCGCCAAGGGCGGGTGCTTCCAACCCCAGTGAGTCGCGTGCCCACTTCCAAGCGTCGAGAACATCGTCAACAGGGCCGGGGAACCGGACGGTGTCGGAGACGAGCCGGTAATCGACGGACACGACAACAGCGTTGGCACGGTCGGCAAGCTCCGACGCGACACCTTGCGCTTCGAGCATGTCGAGGTCGCCTTGTGCGAATCCGCCACCGTGCATCCACACCAGCGGCGTACCAGTTGGTCGCTCGGGACAGTAGACCCGGACGCCCACGGGAACGTCGCCTGCTCGAGGGCGGTCGTCGACTCGGATCTGCGCCGGAATTGTCCAGATATCGTCGTCGGAGGCGTAGCGGTCGAAGAGGTCTCGGGCCTCCCGTGTGTCGAGGGCGCCAAGCTTCAGCCCGCTCAGGAGCGCGGCACGTTCGGAGTAGTACGCGTTCAGCTGCGGGTGAGATGCGCGCGTCATGCGAGGAGGTCGTCGATGAGAGCAGCCATATTCGTCGACAGCTCGGCGTGATGATCGGTGACATAGACGACGCCGTCACAGGCCGTTGCACGAAGTCCGAGCAGGTTCTGAGCCACCCACTCTAGAGGGAGGAACAGTTCCTGATCGCGTTCGGTCGTTTCCGCGAGCATCGCAGTGACATCACCGTCAACGAGCGCGGCCGCGCTTCCCCGAGCCACCTCCAGGACCGGGCCTAGTGGCCAGCGCAGGCGTGCGATGCCTGGAGCTCGCTCGATCGACGCCCCGAAGACTTCGGCGATAAAACCGACGGGGACATAGACCATCGTTCGGCGCGTCTCGGTCTTCCCACCGAGTCCGTGATACTTCCGTGTCTCCCACGAGAATGCGCCGGAGTGCATGTCAACAATCGACTGGCGCGCCCATGCTTTCTGCCGTCCCGCTGCGACGGCGATCGAAACTGCGTCGCCGCTGCGAGGTCGTCGCGGCTCGGTGATTTCGACACGCCCGTCCGGAAGTCGACGCGTTCCCGAGAATAAGTAGCTCCAAACCAGCTCAGCGTCGTCGAGAGTCTGTCCGTGATCACGGTTTTTCACGTCACGGAACACCACCGGCGACAACTCCCCGTCGTAGAACGCGAAGTTGTCACTGCCCCTGATCGCCAGGCGAGGGAGCGGCTTCGCCTGGTTGATGCTGAGCCAGTAGCTCCGGTGAGCCGCGATGACGTCGTGTGTCGAGGCTGCGTAGTGCGGGGGGACAGCGTCTAACTCGAGCCGGGTCTGCCAGACGGGCACAGCACCGGCGCGGTTGCGAGGGGAGCCGTCATCGTCGAAGAGGAGTGCGGGAGCGGTCGGTCCGCCTGAGCCGGCAGCGCCGGCGAGAAGGTTGCCGAAGTAGCGCGTGAACTGATCGGTCATCGCGTCACCGAGGGACATCCCCTGCATGTACACCCGCTCTGGATCCACGTTGTGGCTGCGCTGCAGCCGCTCGATGAGCGTGCGGATCAACCGTAGATCGCGGTTGTCGTCTGCGTCCTCGGGAGGTCGATTCATGAACACCCCCGAATCGTTCTCTGCCGTCACCTGATCGATCTGGTCGGCGGGGATGTCGAGGAGCCATATGCGGCGCGAGTGGGCGTTGGGGAACAGCACGATGAACCCTTCACGCTCAGCGATCATCGTCCACGATGTGTAAACCGCTTGCCCCCAGCCGGTCATCATCCCGCCGTGAACAGACACCACCAGGGGCGTCGGCTGCTCCGGGCGGTAGCTCTCCGGGATGTACAGGAACCACGTGTCCGGTTCGTCGTCGAGTAACGCCTCTGTGTGCTCTTCGAGTCGGGGAGGGTACGGCTGGGAGTTGTTGCCGTTCTCATTTACGACCACGTCCGACTGCTTCAATGCTTCGGGGAGGTAGTCGCGATTGTCGTCGTCAGGCGTTCCGGGGCGGAGAGATATGGTCGGCACTGCGTGTTCCGTTTCGGTTCGATCGGATAGCAAGTCAGAACGGGTTCGATGGGTTGTTTTCGAGGCCAAAAAACTCCAGTGCACGCTGAATCGCGAGGTCCCAGAAACGCCATTCATGGCGGTAGCCGGGCGCGAACCAGAATTCCGCGTCGAGACCTAGCTGAGAAGCGTGCGTCTCGAAAGCTCGCAGTTCCGGTGCGACCAGCGCATCTTCGGTGCCGCAGGCGAAGAACAGCCGGGGAAGCACACCCGCCGCCGCCTTCTCATCGAGACTGCGCCAGACGTTCTCGTCGGAATTGAGGAACGTATCTAGGCCGCCTGCGTTCGCGACCATGCCACGCATACGCTCGGCAAACATCCCCGTGCCGTTGGCGAGCAGGTCTTCGGTGAGGACACGGTCGTACTCGACCGGTGACGCCGACAGTGCGGCGGCGGCGGCGAACAACTCTGGGCGGCTGGTTGCAAACTTGATGGTGCCACGGCCGCCCATTGAGAGCCCCGCGATGAAGTTGTCCTCTCGACGATTCGACACCGGCAGCCACCCGTGAACGAGTGGCATCAGTTCTTCGGTCACGAAGCTGAACATGTCGTAACCCAGTGAGAAGTCGGGCCAGTTCGAGTAGTTGCTGTTCAGTGCCGAGGGCATGACCACGGCAACGCCCTTCTCGGCGGCGTAGAGGTCGATGTTCGTTCGGCGAAGCCAGTCCAGGTGATCGCCAAAGGTGCCGTGGAGCAGCCAGACCACCTTGAACTCTTGGCCCGCGGCGTAGTAGTCGCGCGGGGCCTCCTCGCGGGGACGATCCGGCAGCAGGACGGTCACCGTCGTACTCCCGACGAGATGCTGACTCTCCAGCGTCCAGGTGATGACCGACACGGTGACTCCTTCGTCGTGCTAAAAACTCGAGTTGTTGCTAATAGTTGTCCCTGTCGGCGATCCTACCCACCAACGCGTGGCTCGTCAAAGCGGCCTAGCATGCCGCTTTCAGGCTGGTCGCTGGCACTCCACGTCCCCAGAAGATGCTAATTGTTAGCGTCTGGACAGGGGCTTGACGCTGGGTCCGCAGCGGATACTGTTGGCATGTCTGAGCCTGCCGACGTACGGATTGGGCGCGTTTTGATGAGCCGCAAAACCGGAGCAGTCGATGACCTGCATCGGCATCGGCGCCTCATGCGGCCGTGCTTCAAGCAGCGTGGGTGAGGTCGAACTCCCGACCCACAAGACACTCCGCGATGAAAGGACCACCGTTGGAACCGATTACGAACACGCCGATGCTCATCACCTACGCAGACAGCCTGGGCGGTGACCTACCGGCACTCGAGGCGGCACTGGATGGACCCTTCTCCGGCGCCTTCGGGGGTGTCCATATTCTCCCGTTCTACCCCGCGAGCGGGGACCGAGGCTTCGCGGTCATCGACTACGACATCGTTGATCCGGCCTTTGGCAGCTGGGACGATCTTGAGCGGATCGCTTCGCGGTACTACGTCATGGCCGACTTCATGATCAACCATGTTTCGGTCCGGTCCGCAGAATTCCGCGACTACATGGCCCGGGGGGATGCCTCGCCGTACCGAGACATGTTCATTCACTGGAACGACTTCTGGCCGCAGGGCGAGCCGACCGAGGAAGAGATGGCGGCGCTCTATCGGCGCAAGGCGACCGGCCCGGTGAAGGACTTCACTCGGGACGACGGAACCGTGGTGCGGCTCTGGAATACGTTCTTCGACGAGCAGGTCGACATCGATCCGTGGCAGCCCGTGACCCAGCAATACTTCGAGCGGAACCTGGGCCGACTCGCCCAGCTGGTCCCGCTGATCCGTTTCGATGCCTTCGCCTACGCATCCAAGCGCGCTGGCACGAGTTGCTTCTTCGTCGAGCCGGAGGTGTGGGACGTCCTCGAGATCGGCATGCGCCCTCTCGAAGAGCACGGTGCACAGATGCTTCCTGAGATCCACGAGAACTATCACATTCAGCTCGCCATGGCGGAGAAGGGTCACTGGGTATACGACTTTGCGCTGCCAATGCTGATGCTGCACACGATCTTCAGTGCTGACACGACGCGTCTTCGCTACTGGCTCGACATCTGCCCACGCAAGCAGTTCACGACGCTGGACACGCACGACGGTATCGGTGTTGTCGACGTGGTGGGACTCCTCACGGACGCAGAGATCGAAGCCGTCAGTGACCGGGTCAACGAGGCAATCGAGCCGCTGCGGCAGTACTTCCCTCCCATGCCTGGGATGATCACCCGCGGCAAGGAGAAGACTCGGCAATATCAGCTCATGTCATCGTTCTTCTCCGCGCTCGGTGACGATGAAGCTGCAATGCTCCTGGCCCGCGTCGTACAGCTCTGGGTGCCAGGAATCCCGCAGGTCTACTACGTCGGGGCCCTCTTCGGAGCGAACGACGTCGATGCTCTCCGCGCTAGCGGCGACCCTCGTGCCTCAAACCGGCACGACTTCACCTCGGACGAGATTGCCGCCGCCGTTGAACGACCCGTCGTTGCAGCGTTCCTCGAGGTGCTCCGCTTCCGGCGGTCGTCCCTCGCCTTCGACGGCTCGTTCCGTTCTGACGCAGCAGCCGAGCCCCACATGCTCGATCTCACCTGGACCAACGAGGATGCGTCGGCACGGATCGTCGCTGACTTCACATCGAAGAGCTTCAGCGTGACGGCGACAGAGGGCGGCGTCGAACGCGTCATCTTCGAACAAGCCGGCTTGGTCTGAGACGTTGCCGGCACGATGACGGCGCCGCTGGTTCACACCTGCGGCGCCGTTTTCGTTGTGCTTCTGCCTCAGGCTCCTGGGGCAGCGAGCTGATCAGCCGTCGGTCGAAGTGACGCGGCGCGGCTGCCGTCTCCTCCGACCGGAAATGCCGAGGACCAGGACGGCAACAGCGACGGGCGCGGCGCACCAAAGGAACATTTCCGAATATCCGGATGCTGCGGTTGACCCACTCGTGGCCACTGCACCGGCAGCGATCGGCGCGAGCAAGTACGCAAGGTCCACGCCGGTGTAGAGCGTGCTGCCGGCGAGGGCTCGATCCTCCTTGCGCACGGACAGCACGCCGAGCGTCTGGAGCAGTGGCTGGCAGACGCCGTACCCAAGGGCGACCAACGCGGCACTGACCAGTAGCCATGCAACCGTTGTCGTCAAGCTCAGGGTTACAAGCGCCACCCCGAAGACAACCGCAGCGGGGATTGCGACTGCGCGAATGCCGTGCTTGTCCGCCAGTCGGCCGCAGATCGGGCGCGCCAAGAGCAGCACGCCGGCGTACACGGTGAAGAACAGTCCAGGCTGCGGGATCTTCGAGGCGTGAGCACTCAGCACGACAAAAGTGTTCACGACAGCGAAGGCGCTCGCGAGCAAGAAGATGACCGCCGCCGGCAGCAGAGCCTCTCGCGCCAAGAGACCACGAAGCCGGAACCGGAAAGGCTGTGCAACGAAGCTTCGGTCACGCGCCAAGATGAAAGCGAGTCCAGCAGCGACCGCCATCAGGCCTGCTCCGCCAGCAAACGTCCATGAGAAGCCGATCTGCGCGGCCACAGCGAGACCGACGGCGGGACCGATACCGAGCGCGATCGCTTGCCCGACAGAGAACATCCCTACACCGGCGGCCATGCGCGACTCCGGCAGCGTGTTCGCCACGAGCGCGAGGGTAAGCGGAGCGAGGAAGCCCATTCCGATGCCGTGGACGAGGCGAGCTGCGAGCAACGTCTCGACGTTCGAGGCGAGCGCGTACAGAACGAACGCAAGGACGAGGACGCATAGATCGATGATCAGCAGTGACCTGATGCGGAAGCGGAGACTGGTTGCGCCGATCAGCGGTCGAACGGCCAGCGCGCTGATCGCGAACGCACCCGACACGACCCCGACCATCACCGGCGTTGCTCCCATCGCCGATGCGTCCACCGGCACGAGGCTGACCATCATCGACTGGGAGACGTTTGTCACGAGGCTGATGATGAACAGCGCAGTGAACCCGCGCGTCCAGATCCGTTCACGCCGTTCAGTCCGTTCAGGGGATGCTTTGCCAGCATCTGGACCGTTCACCCGATCCGTGGTTTCGGTGGTCATCGTCCAGCCTCCTGGGAAGTCGCGAGCGGACGCACCGTCGTCGGCGTCCGAGACGCGTCAGCAAGGCTGTGACGGGCATCGCTCGGCGCGAAACAAGCGGAAATGGCGCTCTTGGTCTCTCCAGGCTAACAATGCTAACGTTTAGTTCGATCGTGAGGAGGATCGATGCGACGGAAGCGCACCACTTTGAAGGACGTCGCCGACGCGGCCCGCGTCTCGCCCACTACGGCTTCGCTCGTACTCGGCGGCCGCGCGGAGGAGTACCGCATCCACGTCGACACGCGCCGCCGTGTTGTCGAAGCGGCAGAGCGCCTTGGATACGTCCCTTCCGGTAACACTCGCCGCACCGCCGCATCGCAGTCCCCGCCGATGTGGGCTGTCCTTGCCCCGAGCGACCTTGAGGCCGGCCCCATCAACAGTTTCATGCGCGGGATGTCAAGGTACATCCGCGAGCAGGCGATACCGGTGACGAGTTCTTTGATTCCGTTCGAGCAGGGCTCCCTCGCTGCACGCGCGCAGTGGCTGCGTCCGACGTTCGCCGCGGGTTTTGTCTTAGTCGGTCTGAACGACGCGGATCTCCGTTTCCTCGAGAAAGAACGTCCAGATGTTCCGCTGGTGCTCTACAATCGGTCAGCCCGGCAATACGCCAGTGTGATGGTCGATGATTACGCTGGCGGAGGTTTGGCCGGCAAGCACCTGCTCGAGCGTGGTCTGCGACACTTCGCGCTGCTGATGACACCGCAGGTCAGCAGCTCGATCAGCATGCGCGCCACCGGCTTCGTCGATGCCCTCCGCACGAGTGGACGTGTCGATGCGGAGAAGTCCGTGCAACGAGTTCTCGTCGATCCATCGGACGACGACCAAATGGATACCGCGCTCGACACGATCTCGACGGACGACAGCGTCGGGGTGTTCGTGCTTCACGACGGGCAGACCGCTGCAACACTTCGATGGGCAGCGCGACGCGGACTGGGGGTGCCGGAAGATGCTGAAATCGTGGTGTACGGAGATGCTGCGTCACATCGATCGACGGTGCCGACGCTGACGAGCGTGGCCATCCCCAGCGAAGAGATGGGCTACGAGTGCGCACAAACGCTTCGACACCTGGCGGCTAGCCCAACCCTGACGGACGTTCGGCGCACTTTCCAAGCTGCGCTAGTACTTCGCGACTCCTCGCCGGCGCCGGCCCGCTGACAGACGAGCGGATCATTGAAATCGCTGAAGGCTTCGGTCAGAGTGCGACGCGCTCCGACCGAAGCCTTCAGCTTGTGATCAGGCGTTCTGCGCGGCGAGCGGGGTCGGCAGCGACTTCTCGTCGACCGGCAGGATCTCGGTCTCAACGTCGAACTGGTTCGCGACGTGCCGACGGAAGCCCCACCAGCCAATCCCGAACCCGATGAGTCCGACGATCGAGACGCCGACGTACATGAGGTTGGCGTTGAGCGCGAGCAACGCGGGTGTGAACACGGCGAGCCCGGCGACGCCCATCCGACCGACGAAGTAGATCGTGCCTTGCGCAGTGGATCGCAGCATGGTGGGGAAGCTCTCCTGCGTCCAGACCTTCATGATGGTTTCGAAGCAGAATCCGCCGGCGAAGCCGGCGACGATGATCGACCCGATCAGTGTCGGAAGGCTGAAACCGAAGAACACCGGTACCAGCGGTGCCAACACGTTGATCAGCGCGCCCCCGATGAAGAACGCAAGCCGGAACCGCGTGTCAACGACCGCGGAGAACGCGACCGCGCCAAGGACGATCGCTGGCATGACAGCAATGGTCCAGGCCTGGTACTCGCCGACGGGGATCTTCGCCACGTTGACGGCCACGTAGGTACCGAAGGTGGTCGAGATGCTGATGGTGATCGACGTGAGCGTGTAGAAAAGCACCAGCGTGACGAACGGCCGAAGGTATGGACGTTGACCGAAGTTCCGCAGCCGAACGCGAGGAGTGCGGTCTGCTTCCTTTTCTTGCAGTCGCTCGGCCTGAGCGGCGAGCCAGATCTGTGACTCCGGGATCGTGAGCCGGAACAGGAAGACGACGACGCCCACGATCGCGAAGGCACCGAACATGATCTGCGCGCCTGTCGCCCCGAGCGACCCGTACTTCGTACTGATGATGATCGGCATCACCACGCCCAGAGCACTGAGGATGTAGGACAGCGTCAGCATCTTGCCGCGGTTGCGGTTGTTCGCGGCTTCAGCGATTGTCGATGCCGCCGCCGGGAGGTCAGCGCCAACGCCCACGCCGATGAGGATGACTCCCGGAACGAGTGTGACGACGTTTACGCCGAAGAAGGGGGTCGCACCGCCAACGACGACCATTGCCATCGTGAGCAGGAAGATCGGCCGGCGGCCAAACCGGTCTGCGAGGCGACCGCCCGCCAAGGAACCGACAGCGATGCCCGCGGTCAGTAGACCCGTGAGAAGACCGATCTCGTTCGGCGTCAGGCCCGGGGATCCGTTGTGGCTCTGCGCGAGCACAAGCGCAACGCCGACACCGGCGGTTGCAGCCGCGTCGACGAACGCCGCCATGCCGCAGACGATGGCAACCCACCACGCGTTTGGCGCCTTGCGACGCTGGAGAGTCCGTTGCATTGCATACTCCTTCGTATGAGGAAACGTCGGGTCGTTGACGGCTCCATCGATGATGTCTACAGATGCTAATGCCGCTGATTGTTAGCGAAGACCGTAGATTGAGCCGTAGCCGATTGGACCGCGCACGGCGACCTCTTCGTCGGTGTTTGAGGGGCATCGGGCAGTGTCGGCGCTTCGTCGGCGGGATCCCTCAAGAACCCGACCAGGCTCAACTCGTCGCGTCGGTGAGTGGGACGTTGTCGGGTCTGATGGTGCTGCACAGGTTGATGATCGGAAGCGATCGACGGCCATCACCCGAGCATGCTCGTGGGAACGTCCTAAATTTTTCTGGTCCTCGCAGATGAAGGGCTCAGCTATCGAAGGGCCGGGGCGCCTCGACTCAGACCTGTCTGTCAAATGGCTCTGGGTCGTGTGCCCGCTGCCCGGCACCGACAACCGCGCGAAGGACCACGGCGAGCGTCGCGCGGGCCTCGTACTCCGTCATCGAGCCAGTCATCACGTTGCGGGCAAGCGTGTCGCCGGCCCCGATCACCGCACTGAGTCGCGAGGGGGTGACAGCGCCGCAGAGGGGTCTCAGTGCGCGCTGGCACATGGCGATGTATTCCTGCTCGGCCTCCTCCCGGAGTTCGTTGAGTGTTGGCGACCCTCGAAGTGCCGCAATCACGTCCGCAAGCTCGCGACCCTCGGCCACCCAACATGAGATATATGCCTCCGCAATGAGGTCGGCGACCGTGTCGAGATCTTGCGGGGCAACGGCAAGAGTGGTGATGAGTGCAGTTCGTCGCTGGTCCTCGAAGTTCCTGTAGATCTCGGACAGAAGGCCCGAGCGATCCACGAAGTGGTCGTACACCACCGGTTTCGTCACGCCCGCGCGATCTGCCACTCGTGCGAGCGTGAGAGCGTCTGTGCCGAAGCTGCGCATAACTTCTCGCGCCACGTCGAGGAGCTGAGTGTGCCGATCATCCCAGCTCATCCGCTGTTTGTGCGCGATGCTCGCCGGCCGAGCTGAGCCCGTCGTCATGCCTCCTACTTTACCTACGTTCTGTAAGTTACTATTGGTAGGTTGACGCTCGACGAAGCGGCGACGCGACCACGAGCTCGCGCAATCTCGAGGAGGGGGATGCAACATGGCTCCGAAACCAGTGCTGTTTATCGGAGGCTCAGGTCTCGTCGGGCGTGCAGCCGCCCACGCGTTCAGTGCACTGCGCCCCGGAACCCCGATCCTGATCGCTGGCAGAAACCTCGCGCGAGCGCGCCAGGTCGCTAGCCGTATCCCGTACGCGAGCGCGGTGCGAGTGGACCTCAGCGAACGAAACATTGAGGTACCGGGTCCTCTCGGCGCGATCGTGCTCAGCGCGCCCGACCATGCACTCAATGCTCTGCGGTTCGCCCAACGGTGCGGCGTCCCATACGCAACCGTCACGCCGTGGCTGACCGAAGCGAGCATGGAAGCCGTCGCCGCCTCGCATCGGCCCGGGCTCCCGGTTCTCCTGGCGAGCCATTGGTGGGCAGGAGCCGCGACGATGCTGACGCTGCAAGCCGCTTCACTTTTTACAACCGTAGCGTCCGCCCGAATCGTTGCGATCGTCGATGACGAGGACGCTGCCGGCCCTGCGACGGATGCGGATATGGGCAGGAGCGCGGGCGTCCCGGCGTTCGCGCTCCACGACGGTCAGCGTGCGTGGCTTTCCGGCGCAGATGCACAAAGCACGTTGATTACAGCGGACGGGCGAGTGCTCGAGACCGAGGCGTATTCATTGATCGACATCGCGAGCCTGTCAGCGGCTCTAGGGGCACCCAACATTCGCTTCGACCTCGCAACCGGCGAGTCGACGAGTCGACGCCGTTGCGGCGCTCTAGCTGCTGAACTCGTCGTTGAGATCGAAGGTGAGATGGCGTGTGGCAAAGCCAGATCGCGCTCGATTCTTGAGTACCCTGGCGGCCAGGCCAACTTCACCGGACTCAGTCTTGCGATCCTGTTGACCCACTTCCTCCCCGAGATGCGATCGGCACCGTCGGGCCTGCAACTTCCGGAGACAGTCGTGTCCGCGGACGTCTTCCTGGGTCAACTCGAACGGGCTGGTACGCAGATCGCGCACAACCTTGGGGATATGGCCGGCGACTCGCGACGCTGAGGCACACGGAGCCGAGATCTACTGGTTGCCATCGAGACGATCCGTATCGCCTGTGGTGGGACGGTGGTCGAATCGCGCTGGTTGACCCGGGATGAGCGAGGCGGCCAACCACTGCCACAGTGGCCTCCGGTCTACTCATCGCACCCTCATTTGGCCGTCCGCTGACAGCCTTGGCGGTCCGGGCCGGTCTGGGGTTCAGATCGACGCGGCTCGTGTGTTCAGCTTCTCCGAACGGAGGTTCTGCAACTGGCCCAATCCGGCCGTGCCTTCGAAAGTCGCGGTACCGGCGGAGCCAGAGCTAGGTGTTGTAGCCACCCAGTGTGCCGACATCTCTTGGTGGCATCAGCGCCGCGCTCACGTCCATCACTGTCCATGAGGCGGAGGCGACGGAGCTCCAGCAACTTGCGGCGTGCCCATGCGCCTTCGCGGTCCGCCCCGTGGACGGAGCAAAGACACTACGGGACCGCAAGACCGTTTACGATCGCCGTTTGCTTTGAACTGCCAGACAAAGCGGCAACCGGTAGCCGACTTACCGAGCTCGCGGCCGGCCGGGTTTTCAAACTCGAGGAAGCTCGCAGCAGGGCCGCATATCCGGTTCCTCCGCACTATGCCTCGCTCCCCGCAAGCCGAAGGTGCCCTGGGGGAGGTGTCCGCTCGGACGCGATTCAGCCAAATTCTGGGGTCCGTCCGACACCCTCCCGGCAGATCTTCGGGTCAGTTCGGAGTTGCACGTTCTCGTGCGCGCAGGCTGCTATCGCCTGACATCCGGCGGCTGCAACTCGTCGAGGAGCGCGGCGATCTGTTCGAGAGTCCGCAGGGGGGCCGTGGCGAACGGCGACTCTGTGGAAGCGAGGACCACTACGGCTTCCCGTGCGGCTCGTCCCCGCTCAGTGAGCTCGATAACGCGCTGTCGACGGTCCGCGGCGGATTGCACGCGTCTCACCAGCCCCTTCGCTTCAAGCTGTTGACACATAAACGTCACGTTCTGCGGCGTGCAACCCATCCGCTCTGCGGCCGCCTTCATCGATGGCGGCTCTTCCGTCGGATCGATCAGCCAGAGCAAGTACGCGGTTGTGGACGTGATCCCGTACTCACGCAGAGCTGGAGCAACCGCTTCGTCCGTGCGGGTCACGACGTCGTACACAGCAAGCAATGCTCGCGAGAGTCGATCCGTGCGCTCCTGATTCATACCGTCACTCTACCCGATGCTTCGAGTCTTGAAGCTATGCTACCATTCCCTTCAAGACTTGAAAGAAGGTACTTGGATGGCAGCGCAGCGAGTGCTCGGAGTGATTGTCCTCGCGCAGGCGATCGTGGCGATCGACAGCACGGTGATGAACGTGGCGCTCCCGACGATGCAGGCGACGTTCGGGTTCGCGGATGAGGCACGTCATTGGGTCATCACGGCGTACGCGCTGGCCTTCGGAGCGCTCCTGCTCCCAGCTGCGCGAATTGCAGCCCGAGTCGGTGCGGACCGGGCCCTCGTGGCAGGAGCGGCCGTCTTCGCGCTCGCGTCTCTCGTGGGCGGCTTGGCTGGATCCTTCCCGGTACTCGTGATGAGCCGGGTGTTGCAAGGTATCGCCGCCGCCGCCGTGGCCCCAGCCGCGCTCACCATTCTGGGAGCAGCGTTCCCACCATCCCGCGCGCGAGCGCGAGCATTTGGGATCTACGGTGCCGTCGGGGTGGTAGGCACCGCGGCTGGCTTGATCCTCGGCGGCCCACTGACGCAGCTGTTGACCTGGCGATCGCCGCTGTTCCTCCTCGCAGCTCTCGCGGGCCTGCTTGCAACGTTGGCAGTGGGCATTGTTCCGCGAGCATCTCGTGACGCCACCCGCCCGGCCTCCTCGCTCGGCGTCGTTCTGAGTGTGATGAGCTTCTCCGGACTCGTACTCGGCTTCGCAGCCTGGGAGGACGCAGGTGCTGCCATCGGAGTCGCGCTGCTCGGTACGAGTGCGCTCCTCCTCTTCGCTTTCATCACGCTCGATCGACGACAGCAGGATCCGCTCCTGCCGAGCGCTCTCCTGGAAAGCCGTGCACGGTCGGGGGCGCTCACGGTCCTCGGCCTGAGCGCTGCAGGGCTCTTTTCGGTGTTCCTCTTCGTGGTCTACTTCCTGCAGGGCCCGCTCGAGCTCGACCCGATCCGTGCGAGTCTCGCGATCCTGCCATTTCCGGTGATCGCGGCGGCGACCGCCGTGACGCTCTCGCCAAGGCTTGTGCGCAAGCTCGGGCCGAGCGGTTCCCTGATCGTGGCAGCCTGCCTCGCCGCTACCGGTATGGGATGGATCGCCGGAAATGCCGTCCACCCCACCTCGGTCGCGATCCTGCTGCCAGGCATCGCAGCGATGGCCGTCGGCATGGGCATCATCTTCGCGGTCGCTCCCGACCACGCCACCGCAGACCTGTCCGAAGGAGACCAAGACGCAGGCGCCGCTTCGGTCCACGTCGTGCAGCAGATCGGTGGGGCCGCCGGCCTCTCAGTCCTGAGCCTGCTCGCCAGCGGCTCGCCCGATGCAGCAGCGGGTTCCTACCCCCTCGTCTTCGCCGCCACCGCGGGCTTCTTCGTGCTCGCCGCAGCGCTCGGCGCGCTGCGATTCCACCACCGCCTCCACTCGTCTCGACGCAGGCACCCGAACAAAGGATTGACACTTCCATGAACGCAACGCATCGACTCGACGGCCAGTCCATCGTCGTCACGGGCGGCGCTGGCGGCATCGGATACTTCATCGCCGAAGGTCTCGCGCGCCGCGGAGCGCGCGTCATCCTGGCAGCCCGCTCCGTCCAGAAAGCCCGCACGGCCCTGTCACTCCTGCCGGATCCGTCACGACACGACGCCGTGATACTCGACCTTGCCGCTGTCGACTCGATCTGCTCCGCCGCCGCACGCATCAACTCCCTTGGAGCAATCGACGGTCTCGTAATGAACGCTGGCATCATCGGCGCACCCTCGACGCGCCAACCGGGTCCTTTCGGCGTCGAATCGACAGTCGCCGTCAACGTTCTTGCTCACATGGAACTCCTGCGCCTCGTGCTCCCAGCACTCCGCCGCTCACCGAACGCTCGCATCGTGAGCACCGGCAGCACGCTGACCAAGAAAATCCCGTTCAGCCTCGACAACTGGCTCTCGGACCGCTCCTACCAACCGCGACACGCGTACGCCATGTCTAAGCACGCGGCGGAGATCCTCGGCTTCGAACTCGCTCGGCGCCTGAACAGCGCTGGCGCGAGCATCCAATCGGTTGTCAGCCACCCCGGCTCGGCAATCGATGCGGTAACACCCAACCGGCCCCCGCTCCACGAACGGCCCGCAGCTGTTCGCGCTCTCGCTCCCGTTCTCGCTCCGGTGTTCTCCCGAATCGTGCAGGGCAAGGACGTCGCTGCCCAGCCGGCGATCACAGCCATCAGCGCCGACAAGCTCCCTCCGGAGGCGTACATCGGACCAAGCAGGGGCGCGACGGGCGAACCAGCTTTCACCACGCCCGTAGCGACCAGCACCGACCCGGTCCTCGGTAGGGTGCTCTGGAACAACGTCGAAGCGATCCTCGAAGCGCCCATCCTCTGACGCACTCCCACGAGAGCACCAAGCGCGTCGCCAGCGCATGACCAATGACCATGCTTCGACACGTTGGTAGCAGTGGGACCCTGACGAGCAAGAAAGAAATCGAACCGTGATCCTCGAACTGCTCGAAGCGACTGGGCGCCTCCAGGAGTTCGGCGCCATCGTCTACGTGCTGTACTCCGTCTGGAACGAGTTGCGTTGGCGACCACACGAGGACCGCGGTGCGTGGAGAGCCCCCGGGATCATCGGGCTCATCGGGGCCATCAGTCTCCTGCGGACCCTGACACCGGACGGCACCACGCTCGACTTCGTGCTCGTGGCAGCGGCCATCGTCATCGCCTGCGCCGCTGGCGCGGTGTCGGCATCAGTCGCCCGGTTCCGTCCCCTCCAAGCCGAAACGAGGCAGCGGCTCCTGCAACGCGCTGAGCACCGTCGCGGTCGCGCCGGTGGCACCCCAGCAACGCTCCCGACCCACGAGACAAAAACCGGGTGGATCGGCGCAGTCACCTGGCTCGCCGCCCTTGGTGGGCGGTGGGTCGTCGAAGCGATCGCCGAGGAAGCGCACTCGCCGCTCGCTGAGACCGTCGGTCTGGGACTCCTCATCGTCGCCCTGACGGAAGCGGCGCGACTCATCGTCCTTCAACGACGCTCGAACAAACCTCAGACCGCCGACCCAGCGGCACCCTAAGTGACGCCGAAAGACCGGAGAACCCGTGGCAGACGATCTGGACTGGAATACGACCCGCTCGCCCACCGATGACGGAGGACGACGTTCAATCAGCGACGAAGCTAACCCGGACCTTGAACGGCCGCTGTCCCGCCGCGAAGCCCGTGCCAGGGAAGAGGCCGCGCGTGCCACGAACACCGACCGCGTCGATGCGGACCGCGCCGACAAGCTGCACCCCGAGGTGACCGCCCTGCTCACCGGCGAGCACGTGGTGCCGCAGGACGAGGTGGCGCGAGCTACGGCAGTGGGCGCAGGCGAGCGCCATGGCGGGGGCGGCCGTGCTTCCCGGCCGGGTCGTGAACCGCGACCGCCGCGTCGACGCGAACCGCTCATCGCCGGGTTGGTGATCGTGGTGATCGTTGTCGCCGGCGGGGTCGCCGGCTACCAGTTCATCGCACCGAAGGTGCAACAGGTCATCGCCGCGGTGTCGGGTGCGCAGGAGTCCGACGACTACAGCGGCGACGGGACCGGCACGGTCACCATCACGATCCGCCAGGGCGACATCGGCGAGGACGTCGCGAAGACCCTCCAGCGCAGCAACGTCGTGAAAAGCTCGAAGGTCTTCTACCAGCTCCTGCTGCAATCGCCCGAGGTCCAGTTCCAGCCCGGCTCGTACACCATGAAGAAGCAGACGAGCTCGAAGGCGGCCCTCGCGGCGCTGCAGGATCCGACGAACGCCGTGAAGGCGTCGATCGTCATCCCGGAGGGCACCGCGCTGAAGGACATCGAGGCCGGCATCGTCTCGAAGGCCGGCCTCACCGAGGGTGAAGTGTCCGCCGCCGCGAAGGACGTGTCTGCCTACGGACTCCCGGCGAACGCGACGACCCTCGAGGGCTGGCTGTTCCCGGCGACCTACCCGATCAACCCGGGGTGGACCGCGAAGCAGTACTTCCAGTCGATGGTCGACACTATGAAGGAGTACCTGGCCTCCGCCGGCGTTGCCGAGAAGGACCAGGAGCGCGTCGTCATCTTTGCGTCCCTCGTACAGAAGGAAGCCGGCCTCGCTACCGACTACCCGAAGGTCGCGCGCGTGTTCCAGAACCGGCTCGACATCAACATGGCGCTGCAATCCGACGCCACCGTCGCCTACGGCACCGGAAACACCCACCGAGTAACCACGACCGACGCCGAACGCAACGACGCCTCAGACGAGTACAACACCTACGTGCACAAGGGACTCCCGCCGGCGCCGATCTCCAACCCCGGAGACGTCGCAATCAAGGCCGTGACGAACATGGCGCAAGGCAAGTGGTTGTACTTCGTGACGGTCGACCTTGAGACCGGCGAGACCGTGTTCTCCGACACATTGACCGAACACGACCACGCCGTGGCGCGCTTCCGTGCATGGCTTCGAGCCCACCCCTCGTATCGGTAGGGCCAGGATCCGTCTCCCGAACGCTCGAGCTGCCGCCGCCGCAGTCGTCGGCTCCCTCGTCTCTCAGCAGGCTGAGCAGTCGGTTCGCGCCCCACGAGGTCGCCGGGGACTGCCGCAGGTTCGGTTGACTCCTGAGAGGGAGGGCATCGGCTCCGCGTAGCTGACGCGCAGTGGTGGGAGCGTACCGCGCTCACGTTTGATTGCGCGGTGGCCGATGATTAGCACTGCGCGGCCTCTTCTGGGGCAACTGAAGCCTTTGGCGCGGAGGCTCCTCGTGGGATGCTCATGTTCGGCCAAAGTCGCTACTTGTATTGCCTGGCCGAAGCCGACCCGAGGGCAGAGGACTACCTGATGACCGAGTAAACGACCAAGTGGAAGCCCGCCAAGGCGGAAAAGAAGGCCGCCACCGCACGGGAAGCGCTCTTGCCAGGTGAGGACATCTGGTTCCTCGGCGTCCGCAACAATCTCCGCCCCTTCATCTCTGAGGTCGCGCTGACTTCGCTCCGCTTGGTCGGTCTGCAGGATCGTTCGATCAACTTCGAGGTGCGGTACGCCGACATCGCGAACGTTGTGTTCGATCCCAAGAAGGAAACCGTCGAGGTCACCTCATGGGGGGAGTTCGCACGGTCCTGAAGATGGTGTCCAGGGCCGATCACGACGTGATGTCGCGGTTTGTGGACGAGGGGCGGTCATCGACACCTCCCGAAGAGCTGCTCGAGGCAGCTGACGCGGCTGCGGACGCGGTCGCCGCGTCTACTGCTCGGCTCGAGGCAGCGAAGGGGGCGGAATGGCCGAACTCCATCGTCAGAGGAAAGCTTGGACGGAAGGCGAGCGAAGCGATCCTGCGCCAGTGCCATGAGGATGAGCAGCCCTGGTTCATCCTCACCTCCGCAGTCGGAGCTGGCACGCTCGCGGCGTTCGAAGACAGAGCGGTCATCATCAAGACTGGTGCCCTGACCAGCTTCATGGCCGGCTCGCTCGGTGGGGAACGCTCGGCGACCCTCCACTTCACCGACATCACAGGGATCGAGTACAACTCAGGCTTCGTGAACGGTGTGCTGGAGGTGCTCACGCCGAGCTACAGCGGCACCGCGAACCACGACTTCTGGAGCGGTGCTGGCAAGTCCCGCAACTCTGCAGCGTCCGACCCATACACGCTGAGCAACGCCCTGCCTTCGTCGAAGCTGGAGTACAACGCCTGCCTCGCAGAGATCAACGAGCTGAAGGCTCGCATCAGTCGAGCGAAGGCACCCACCGTGCTCGTCGCCCCAGCCCCAGCGCCGGTTGCCGATGGGCTGGCCGAGCAGATCCAAAAACTCGCTGACCTCCGAGCCGCGGGAGTGCTCTCTGACGATGAGTTCGCCAGCGCGAAGGCCCGCATGATCGCTCAATGACGGGCACTCGCCGGCGCTGTGAGTCGTGAGCGGGAGGGAAACAGTCAATTGCGAGCAAGGGGACAGTCGTTGAGCGACGAGCACGTGCGGTATGAGACGAAGACTGTGAACGCTATCCGCGGACTGGAGGGAAAGACGCGGTCGAGGATGGAGGAGGACGGTTGGGAGCTCGTTCGGCACAACCAGGGCGCTCTCCGGTCGAGTCTCGTCTTCCGCCGGCCGAAGAAGCCGATTTCCAGGAAGGCGCTGGTCATCGGCGGTTCCGTGGCCGCTGTTGCGGTCGTCGGAATCATCATCGGAGCAGTCACGGAGGGCGATCCTGCGCCTGTTGAGACGGCAACTGCGATTGCGAAGCCGGAGGCTTCCGCGAGTGCAACGAACTCTGCCGTGCCGACACCCTCGGCCAGCGCCACTTCAGGAGTGCCCGCCACCTCCGCCTCGGCTGATGCCCCGGGTGTGACTGAAGCTGAGGTGCTTGAAGTCTTCAACAACTACTTTGCCGAGCGTTCTTCGACGGGCGTCGTCCTCGCCAACGCCGTCTCCCAAGTGCGCTTCAAGGGTGGGGTTGTGCAGGTGACCTTCGACCCTGCTAAGGCCGGGCTCACGGGGGACCAGTTCGACTACATCAACCCGTTCCCGAACCTCGCGAAGTTCGCCGCCACCCCGATCGCGTTCGACGATGAGCTCGGCAACCGCATCAGGCCGTCCGTGCAGTCAATCGTCACAGTGGCTTCGGACGGATCACCTCTCGGCTCCTTCAACCACGATCAGATCCTCGCGCTCAACGAGCTCGAGCGCTGAGGCCACGAGCGTTGACCGGGCTCGCGGCGGCGGCACAACTCGCGGCGCTCATCTCCATCGTCGTCACAGTCGGACTCTTCGCGTACACGCAAGTGACGACGATCCGCGCCGGCCGGTCGCAGGCGCGGGAGGCGGCCGTGCTCGAAGTACTCGACGCACTCGACCGCATCACAAGGCGCCGCACGTGGCCGACTGTGGCGAGGCTCTGGCACAAGCCAGAGTTGGACTACGCGCTCCTTGTCCCGCGCCTCCTCGTTGGACTGCTCAAACGCGACAGAGTGATCGCCACGTGGCTTGCCACCCAGGTGAACCTGATGAACGCCGCGTCCACACAAAGCCAGGTCTTCAAGGTCGCCCTCGAGGCGAGCAGCCGCATCGCGAACTGGCACATCGGCGAAGTGCCAACGTCGTGGTTCGAAAGCGCGGTCCGCGCGCACTCACCGCGTAAGCCCTGCGGGAATCTCCGAGTACTCATGACCAGCATCGCGGCCGCAGCCGGGCTGCTAGTGACCGGCCTGACGGCCAGCGCGGTCGCGGGAGTCGGCGCCGGTCTGGCGCAGCTAAGCGTTCGGAAGGCGGCCGACAACGGCTGACGTCGAGATGCCGTGGAACAGAATCCCGAAACCCGTGGAACGCCCGTCGGTGCTGGGATCCGCGATCCGCGCCACCACTGGCATCCGCGAATAGACCGAACACCTCGCGGGGGAGGATCGGCCCGTCGGCGGACTCGGTTCGGCGCACCCGGACCGACGCCCTTGCTGGCACGCACGCTTGCCGTGACGCGTTCAGTTGCGTCGAGGAGCGGGCGCGTCTTCCGCGGGCCCGGTCGCCGAGACGCGGTGCTCTCGTCCGGGAGCTGATCGGTCACCCGGACGGCGGCGTCTCCACGTGTGGATCCTGAGCCGCGCCGCTGGAGGCCCGAACCACCAGCTGTACTGGGTTGCGCTTCCGGCCGCGCTGCTCGTTGCCGTCGATCATCTCGACGAGTGACTGCGCGGCCAGCCGCCCGAGTTCCTGCAGGTTCATGTCGACGCTGGTGAGCTGCGGCCGCGCGCCCTCGACCAGGACGTCCCAGTTGTCGAACCCGACGACGGCCACGTCGTCGGGGATCCGGCGACCGGACTCGCGGACGGCATCCATGACGCCTCGGGCGATGTGGTCGCTGCCGGCGATGACGGCATCCACCTCCGGGTGCCGATCGAGCAGTCGCACGGTCGCCTGTCGTCCCCACAGTTCGTTCCACATCCCGAACACCAGGCCGGCGTTCCCGACGAGTTCGAGCCCGTGGGCCTCGAGCGCCGCCACGACGCCCCGGAGCCGGTCGCGGGCCGCTGCGTAGCTGTCCTCGCCGTTCACGATCGCGATGCGTCGTCGTCCCTGGGAGACGAGGTGGTCGACGGCCATCCGTCCCGCCAGTTCGTTGTCCGGTTCGAACGACAGGTCCTGTTCGTCCGTCGAGGGGGCGTAGACGTACACGACGGGCACGTCCGGCTTGGACTGGAGCGGCGGTCGTGGGTTGGTCGTCCGACCCACGATGAGCACGCCGTCGACACGCCGGGTCAGGAGCGACTGCAGCTGGAGCTGCTCGCGGAGTGCACTGTCGCGAGCATCGGCGAGCAGGACGCTGAGCGACCCGGCACCGAACGCGTCCTCGGCGCCGAGGAGGATCGGCAGGACGAACCGGTTGTCGAGGTCGCTCGTGAGCATGCCGATCGTGTTCGTCGGCGCACGGTTCAGCGCACGTGCGAACGGGTTCGGGACGAACGACAGCGCCGACGCGGCGGCCAGCACGGCCTCGCGGGAACGCGCGCTGACGTGGGCCTTCCCGTTCAGTGCTTTGGAGGCCGTGGCGACGGAGACCCCCGCGGCGCGGGCGACGTCGGCGAGGGTGACGGGCTCGGTGGTCGGGGTCGTGCCGCTTGTCTGATCGCTCATGACACCTCCGAAACTAGTTTACGAAAGTTCTTGACTCCTTGCCGAAGCGTATCGTACGGTGCTCCCGAAACCGGTTTCGGTTCTCCTCGACGGCGAGGCAGCGTCGTCGAGGAGGACCGCTGTCGGACCCGAACCTGCGATCACGTCGCATTCAGAGAGGAACCCGTGATCATGCGTACCAAGACCGCTATCCGCATCGGCGCGCTGGTGGCAGCAGCCAGCGTCGTCGCCGGCCTCGCCGGCTGTTCCGCCCAGTCCTCCGGCTCCGGCTCGGACGCCGCGAAGGGCACGTACACCTTCTGGGACCCGTACCCCCAGTACGACGCGTCCTCCGCGTGGGGCAAGCTCGTGACCCAGTGCGGCAAGGATGCCGGCGTCACCGTCAAGCGCACCGGCTACGACACCTCGGACCTGACCAACAAGGCACTGCTCGCCGGGCAGCAGGGCAAGTCGCCCGACGTCCTGCTCGTCGACAACCCGGTCGTGTCCACCCTCGCCCAGGCCGGCATCCTGACCGACACCGGCACGAACGGCCTGAAGACCGGCTCGATCTCGGAGAACATCCTCGGCGCGGGCGTGATCGACGGTAAGACGTTCGGCGTCCCGATCGGCGCCAACACCCTCGCGCTCTACTACAACCCGAAGGTGCTCCAGGCAGCCGGCGTCGACGCGTCGTCGATCAAGGACTGGAGCTCCCTGACCGCAGCCCTCGCGAAGGTGAAGGCCGCCGGCAAGAAGGGCATCACCTTCTCCGGCATCAACACCGAGGAGGGCTCGTTCCAGTTCCTCCCGTGGTTCTGGGGCGCCGACGCCGACCTGACGAAGCTCGACTCGTCGAAGGCCCAGGAAGCGCTCGCCCTCTGGAAGGACTGGATCGACAAGGGCTACGCCCCGAACTCGGTGATCCAGAACACCCAGACGACCAGCTGGCAGGAGTTCCAGTCCGGTGACTTCGCGTTCGGCGAGAACGGCACCTGGCAGAAGGACGCCGCGAAGCAGATGGGCGCCGGCGTCATCACCATCCCCGCGAAGGACGGCGGCGCGGCCCCGGTCCCGACCGGCGGTGAGTTCTTCACCATCCCGGTGCAGAAGGACGACGCCCGGTACGCGACCACGAAGAAGATCGTCGAGTGCCTGTCCTCCGGCGACAACGTCGTGAAGACCGACAACACGCTGAACTACATCGCGGCGTCGTCCTCCCTCCAGCAGCAGCAACTCGCCGACGACAAGGACCTGTCGACGTGGGTCGACGCGGTCAAGGCCGCGCGAGCACGCACGGGCGACAACCTCGGTGTGAAGTACCCGGTCATCTCCGAGCAGCTCTGGACGGCCGTGCAGAAGGCCGAGTCCGGTTCCGCTTCACCGTCCGACGCCCTGCAGGCGGCCCAGCAGGCCGTCGACGCCAAGCTCACCAAGTAGGCCGCGCACCATCCAGGCGCAGCGCGCGAGCGCTCGCACCACCACGGAAACGAAAGTCGACACGACCATGACGACCGACACGACGTCACTGCGACCGTCGGCTGCGCGTCCCCGGGCCGAGGGCACACCAGCCTCGGCCCGGGCCCGCCGCGCACGCGCGCAGCGGCGATCGCAGCTCACGGCCTGGGCGTTCCTCGCCCCGGTTGCCCTCTACCTGCTGCTCTTCTACGCGTACCCGCTCTACAAGAACATCGAACTGAGCCTCCGGCACTACACGGTGACGTCGTTCGTCTCCGGCAACGCCCCGTTCGTCGGTCTGCAGAACTTCGTGTCCGTCTTCACGAGCGCGACCTTCGCCCCGGCGATCTGGAACACCACGGTCTTCGTCCTCGTGTCGATCGTCGTGCAGTTCGCGCTCGGCCTCGCCCTCGCGGTGTTCTTCCACAACAACTTCCCCTTGTCCGGCCTGCTCCGCGCGCTGTTCCTCGTGCCGTGGCTCCTGCCGCTGCTCGTGTCGGCGAGCACGTGGTCCTGGATGATGAACAGCGACTCGGGCATCGTGAACGCCTTCCTCGAGGCGGTGGGCATCGGGCAGATCAACTGGCTGACCTCGCCCGACTGGTCGTTGTTCGCCGTGTTGATCGCGAACATCTGGATCGGCATCCCGTTCAACCTCGTGATCATGTACTCCGGTCTCCAGGGCATCCCGGACGAGCTCTACGAGGCTGCGTCCCTGGACGGCGCGAACGGCTGGCAGCGCTTCTGGCGGATCACGTTCCCGCTGCTGCGACCGGTGACCGCGATCACGCTGCTGCTCGGGTTCGTCTACACGCTCAAGGTGTTCGACATCATCTGGATCATGACGAAGGGCGGTCCCTCGGGGTCGTCCACGACCCTTGCGATCTGGTCCTACCAGCTGGGATTCGGCTCGCTGCTTCCCGACTTCAGCTCCGCCGCGACCGTGGGCAACGTCCTCATCGTCATCGCTCTCGTCGTCGGCCTCGTCTACGCGCGCGTGCAGCGCCGCCTGGAGGTGTGAGATGGCCACCACGACGGTCACCCGTGCGGTGACGACCCGGAATGCACGCGACCGACAGCGCGCCACGGGCGCCCCGCCCGCGGCGAGGCGCTGGTGGCGGACCGCCCTGGGGGTCGTGTTCACCGCCGTGATGCTGTTCCCCGTGTACTGGATGGTCAACGTCTCGCTGACCCGCGACCAGGACATGCGGAAGAGCCCACCGAACCTCCTCCCCATCGACGGCACGCTGCACGGCTACACGACCGTCCTCGGCCAGCAGCTGCCGTTCCTCGGAACGAGTCTCGTCGTCGGGCTCGGCACGGTCGTCCTCACCCTCGCGTTGTCGGCCCCGGCGGCGTACTCACTCGCCAAGCTGCAGCCGCGCGGGGGCGGGGCGATGAGCTTCGTGCTCCTCATCGCGCAGATGATCCCCGCGATCATCATGGCGATGGGCTTCTACACCATCTACGTGCAGCTCGGGATCCTCGACACCGTCTGGGGGCTGGTCCTCGCGGACTCGACCATCGCAGTGCCGTTCGGCGTCCTCATCTTCTCGGCGTTCATGCGAGGGATCCCCGACGAGCTCCTCAACGCCGCCCGCATCGACGGTGCGAACACGTGGCGCACGTTCACCTCGATCGTCATGCCGGTGAGCCGCAACTCGATCGTCACGGTCTCGTTGTTCAGCTTCCTCTGGGCCTGGTCGGACTTCCTGTTCGCCAACACGCTCGACGGTGGCGGCGACGCGAAGCCCATCACCCTCGGCATCTACGCCTACATCGGCAACAACAACCAGGAGTGGAACTCGATCATGGCCACCGCCGTCGTCGCGTCGATCCCCGCCGCGGTGCTCCTCGTCCTCGCCCAGCGTTACGTCGCCGCCGGCGTCACCGCCGGCGCCGTCAAGGACTGAGACCCGTGCCGTCCCACCCGTCCCAGGAGGACACCGTGACCATCATCCACACCACCAGCACCGCGGGCGGACCCGTCGTCCCGTCGACCGGTGCGCTGCGTCCGCTCCCGCTCGGGGACCTCCGGCTCACGGGCGGCTACTGGGCCGACTGGCAGCAGCGGAACGCGGACACCGTGATCCAGCACTGCGAGACCTGGATGGAGCGCATCGGGTGGGTCGGCAACTTCGACGCAGCGGCGGCCGGGGGACCGTTCGAGCACGCCGGCATCGAGTTCGTCGACTCCGAGGTCTACAAGCTCCTCGAAGCGATGGCCTGGCAGCTCGGGGTGCGCCCGGACGACGACCTCGCCGCGCGGTACGAGCGGTTGGTCGAGCGCGTCGCGGCCGCCCAGGACGAGGACGGGTACCTGCACACCAGCTTCGGCCGTCCGTGGCAGCGACCCCGATGGTCGGACCTCGAGTGGGGGCACGAGCTGTACTCGATGGGTCACCTCCTGCAGGCGGCGGTCGCGCGACTGCGGACCGCGGGTGGCGGGCGGCTCGTCGACGTGGCGATCCGCGTCGCCGACCACCTGGTCGAGGTGTTCGGGGACGGCGGACGGGAGGCGGTGTGCGGGCACCCCGAGATCGAGCCGGCTCTCGTGGAACTCGGGCGGGCGACCGGCGACCGCCGGTACGTCGAGCTGGCGCGGACCTTCGTCGAGCGCCGCGGGCACGGATTGCTCGCGCCGATCGCGTTCGGCCAGGAGTACTTCCAGGACGACGTGCCCGTTCGGGACGCGGACGTCCTGCGCGGACACGCCGTGCGCGCGCTCTACCTCGCCGCGGGAGCGGTCGACGTCGCGGTCGAGACCGCAGACCCGGATCTCCGCCGCGCCGTCGAGACGCAGTGGGCGAACACCGTCGCGAAGCGCACGTACCTGACCGGAGCGATGGGCGCGCACCACCAGGACGAGGCGTTCGGCGCGGACTTCGAGCTCCCGGCGGACCGCGAGTACGGCGAGACCTGCGCAGCGATCGCCTCGAACATGCTCTCGTGGCGGCTGCTGCTCGAGACCGGTGCATCGAAGTACGCCGACCTCATCGAACGCACGCTGTACAACGCCGTGATGGTCGCGCCCCGGGAGGACGGCCGCGCCTTCTTCTACGCGAACACCATGCACCAGCGCGTCGAGGGGACCGTCCCGCCGGAGGACGAGGTCAGCCGTCGCGCACTGTCGAGCCTCCGCGCCCCGTGGTTCGAGGTCTCCTGCTGCCCGACGAACCTGTCCCGCACCCTCGCGAGTGTCCAGACGCTCTTCGCCACCGTCACCGACGACGGGATCCAACTCCACCAGTACGGCGACTACGACGTCGACACCGTGCTCGGTGACGGGAACCGCGCGGCGTTCTCGGTCCGCTCGGACTGGCCGCGCGCCGGACGGATCGACATCGTCGCGACCGCGGACTCGGACGGCCCGTTCGCCTTCCGGCTGCGGGTACCGTCCTGGTCCTCGGGCGCCACGCTCGACGTGGCTGGCCAGGCGGTACCCGTGGAGGGTGACACCGTCACGGTGCGCCGCGCCTTCACGGCAGGCGACCGGATCGTCCTCGACGTCCCCGTTCGTGCGCGCATCACCGTGCCGGACCCGCGCATCGACGCCGTCCGCGGCACCGTCGCCGTCGAACGTGGTCCGCTCGTCTACGCCGTCGAGTCCATCGATGCCGGTGCGGACGTCCGCGACCTCGTGGTGTCCGCCGGAGCCGAGGTGGTCGACCACGGTGCCGACGACGTCCGGCTGCCGGTCCGCTCGCTCGTGCCCCCCGACCCCGCTGGTCTCCCGTACGGCAGCGTCTCAGCGCTCGCAGCGGCGGGCGAACCGCGTGCGGTCCGTCTGGTGCCCTACGCGACGTGGGGCAACCGCGGTCCGTCGACGATGCGGGTGTTCATCCCCACCGAGTAGTCCCCGCAGCGAGCCTGGAGGAGGAGCGATGACGCTCGAGAGCACCGGGAAGCCGACCATCTACGACGTGGCGCTCGTCGCCGGTGTGTCGCACCAGACGGTCTCCCGCGTCCTCAACCGCCCGGAGACGGTGCGGCCGACGAACCGGCACCGCGTCCTCGCGGTCATCGCGTACCTGGGCTACCAGCGGAACTCCGAGGCGGAACGGCTCGGTCGGCTCCACAAGCACCAGCACCCCGCCGACCCCCAGATCTGACCGGCTCGACGACCCGGGTCGAGCCGGTTCCGCACCGTTCCGGGACCACCCGGGACCACACAAGGAGGAAGCAATGACGCATCTTCGAGTACCAGCCCGATCCGAGCGCCGTCGTGGTCGACCACGACGGTCCGCTGCGGTCCTCGCCGCGGTCGTCGTCGCCGGGACCGCGGTCTTCGGCCTGGGGTCCACCGCGCCGGCCTTCGCTGCCGGCAACACGTTGACGGTCAACGTGGGGACGACCGTCCGCCCGGTCACACACGTCGCCTCGGGTGGCCTGTACGGCGTCGACACCGGGAACACCCCGCCGCTGAGCCAGCTCTACCCGCTGCACGTCAACACCTTCACCCAGCCGCCGCCCGGCACGCAGCAGCTCGGCAACGGAGCGACCAGCCCGTGCTGCGACGGCCTGCAGGTGGCCGGGAAGATCACCTCCGCCGGTGGTCAGCAGTACTTGCGACTGCCCGACATCTTCAGCACGTTCCCCTACAACTGGGTCAGCTGGCCCGACTGGGAGTCGAAGATCAAGACGATGATCACGGCGCGGGTCAACGCGACCAGCACCACGAACATCGCCGGGTACGAGATCTGGAACGAGCCGGACGCCAACTGGACGACCAGCACGAAGAACGATCCGAACGCCGGCAGCTACCTCGACATGTGGACACGGACCTACCGCGACATCCGCGCGATCGACACGCTCACCCCGATCGTCGGGCCGGGTGCGAGCAGCTACAACCACGACTTCATGCTCGGCTTCATGACGAACGCGAAGAACACGAACACGCTGCCCTCCGTGGCGGTGTGGCACGAGCTCGGGGACTTCAGCTACCAGGACGTCCAGGCGCACGTCACGGACTTCCGCGCCATCGAGGACTCCCTCGGGCTGCCGCACATCCCGATCTCGATCAACGAGTACGCGTCGCCCGGGCAGGTCGACGAACCGAGCATCGGTGTGCACTACATGGCGTCGTTCGAGCGGGCCGGGATCGCCAACGCGGAACGTGCCTACTGGTACGAGGCCGGCACGATGGACGGGCTCCTGTACAACAACCTCCCCACCGCGTCGTACTGGGCGTACAAGTGGTACGGCGACCAGTCCGGGAACATCGTCCAGACCGTCCCGCAGTCCTACCTCGACGGTGTCGCCTCGTACGATGCGAGCCGGAAGCAGGTGAACGTCGTCTTCGGCGGTGACAGCGGCAGCAACACGGTCCAGGTGAACGGCCTGACGGGGTTGGGCAACCAGGTCTCGGTGCAGCTCTCCTCGACGAACACGACCGGTCGGACGACCAACCAGGCCGCTCCGAACGCGCTGTCGACGACGACGTACACCGTCACCAACGGCTCGATCACGGTGCCGGTGTCGAACATGGACGCGGTCGCGGCCTACCAGCTGCTCATCACGCCGACCACCGGCGCTCCGACCTACCAGCAGACGTACGAAGCGGAGAACGCCACCGTCGTCAACGCCAGTCGTCTGTCCTCGTCGACCGCCTCGAACGGCGGGTACGTCGGCCGGATCGACGGATCCGGCGACGCGCGGACCGACAGCTTCGTCGACTTCCTCGTCAACGTGCCGACCGCGAGGGCGTACACGATGAACATCAAGTACGCGAACGCCACCGGTGCGAGTGCGACACAGGGACTCGCCTACGACGGTGGCGCGTTCTCCACCGTGACCTACCCGCCGACCTCCTCCGGGTGGGGGAACCCCACCGGGAGCGTCGACGTCACGGTGCAACTGCAGGCGGGCTACAACATGATCCGGCTCGCGAAGGGGTCCCCCAACTATGGAGGCGGGACCGGCTACGCAGAACTGGACAGCATCCACCTGCAGTGACGGCGAGGCCAGGACGGGCCCGCTCCTCCCGGAGCGGGCCCGTCCGCGCGGCGAGACGATGCCGCGACCGTCACCGTCCGCCCGACCCGAACGCCGCCCGCGCGGTCGCCGTCGCCCCGTCCCACCCGGTGGCGCCGGCGGCCACGGCGGCCCGGAGCGGACCGACGCCCAGCCGTGACCCGTCACAGACGACCCGCACACGCAGCGCCCGGCTGATCCGCACGATCGAGGCGACGCCGGCCGCGTCGCGGTCCGTCAGGGACCCGATCAGCAGCACGTCCGGGGCGGGTGCGAACGACCGGAGCGCGGATCCCCAGGTGTCCGCACGGAGGAGCGTGCTGCAATACTCCTCGGAGACGAGCCATCCGTACCGGTCGGCACGGTCGTGCGCGTCGAGGACGACCAGCGTGCCGCTCACGGATGACCGCCGTGACGGGGGAGGGGGACAGCGTCATGACGGATCCGGGACAGGAGCGACGGGTCGCCGTCGTGATCGAGGACGACCTCGACATCCGGTACCTGCTCGAGCAGGTGCTCATGCAGGCCGGTTTCTCGACGGTCAGCACCGGCAACGGGGAGGACGGCGTGCGCGCGGTCCTCGCCCACGAGCCCGTGGTGACCACGCTCGACGTGTCGCTGCCGGGGATCGACGGCTTCGAGGTGGCGCGACGGATCCGGGAGTCGAGCAGCACCTACATCGTGATGATCTCCGCGATGGGCGATGAGATCGACATCCTGCAGGGCCTCGAGGCCGGCGCGGACGACTACCTCGTGAAGCCGTTCCGGCCGCGCGAGCTCCGTGCTCGGCTCGGGGCGATGCTCCGTCGCCCGCGCACGTCCGAGCCGCTCGCGTCCGATGCGCGCGACCTGGATGACACCGCGCAGCAGCCGACCGGTGCGGTCACCGTCCCGACCGCTGCGCCGGTCGTGCCGTCCCCGCCGGCGCCGACGGAGCTTCCGGAGTCGCCGGCTCCGCCGGCTGAACCCGCCGCGAGTGAGGACGGCGGCGGCACCTGGGTGCGTCACAACGGGCTCGAGCTCGACCTGGAGGCCCGGCTCGTCCGGGTGGACGGGGTCGCCGTGGACCTGACCAAGACCGAGTTCGACCTCATCGCGACGCTGGTCGAGACCCGCCGGCGGGTGCGTTCCAAGGCGGACCTCGCGTTGGCCGTCCGGAACGACGACTACGTCACCACCCACTTCATCGGCGATTCCGACCGGCGCAACGTCGAGGTGCACATGGCGAACCTGCGACGGAAGCTCGCCGACGACCCGAACGCGCCACGCTTCGTCGTGACCGTCCGGGGCGTCGGCTACCGGTTGACGGGACCGGGGGATCCGGGGTTCGTCGCGGAGTGAGCGGGGCAGCGGCATGCGTCAGACCCGGTAGCCGAACTGACGGCGGAGCAGTTTGCCGATCATCCCGAGGGTCTGCATCGCCGTGATGACGGCGAGCACCGGCCAGCCGAACCACAGGATCGTGGACTGCGCGACGACGTCGAGCTGCAGCCAGCCGGAGACGGCGGCCGCCATCACGATCAGGACGATCGCGACCGGTGCCAGGTGTGCGTTGCCCGAGCCGCGTTCGGCCTTGGCCTGCTCCGCCCAGTTGTCGGTCTGCTTCTTGCTCGCGAAGCGCGTCCAGGCGCGGAGGAAGTGACCGAGCCGGACCCACATGTAGACCTCGGCCGGGGCGACCGCCGCCGCGAAGAGCACGTCCCGCCACGTGCGGTGCTTCATCGACGCGACCACGCGGAGGTTCAGCGCGACCGCCGCGGCCGGGGGGAGCAACCACAGCGGGCTGAACACGAACGCGTGGATCGACAGGGACGCGACGAGCAGGAGCACGAACAGCACGCGGGTCAGGAAGTTGATCGCCATCGACGCGTGCTCGATCCAGCGCAGCCGGAGGTTCGGGTGGAACGGCTGCCCCTTGGTGTCGCCGCGTTGCCCGGGCCACATGAGCTCGATGGCGCCGAAGTTCCACTTGACCTGCTGGGCGTCGAGGCCGCGGAGGGTGTGCATCCCGCCGACGTCCGCGCGGGCGCGGGCGCTGATCTTGGTGAGGTAGCCGGCGCTCTTCACCTGCAGGGAGAGCAGGGAGTCCTCGACCTCGCTGTCCTTGACCCACGGGGACCCCTGGTGGTTGGCCTCCATGACCTCGTGCAGTGCCCGCATGGAGAAGATCGAGAACTGCCCGCCGAGCACCGCCATGTTCCGGCCCTTCAGCATGTTCTGCATGTTGAAGGCGGCGAACTGCGCGCGCTGCCCGGCGATGAGGAAGCGCTGCACCACCCCGCGGAACGGTCGGTCGTCGATCGAGTAGATCGCGGAGATCCCGCCGATGCGCGCGTCGGAGACGATCTCCTGCGCGAGCCACTCGACCGCGTCCGGGTGCGCGGTCGTGTCGCCGTCGACGCCGAGCATGTAGTCGCAGCCCTCGATGAGGCTGAAGCCGTAGTTCAGCGCGCCGACCTTCTTGTCCGGGTTCTCGCCGATGTCGTGCACGTAGACCTCCGTGCACTGCTCGACGCCGTCCCGCACGGACCGGTGCGGACCGGCGAACTCCGCCGCGACGTCGAAGGTCCGATCGGTCGTGTTGTTGATCACGACGTGGACGACGTCCGGGAGCCGGGTCTGCGCGAGGAGGGCGGTCAGCACGTCGGCGATGCTCTCCTCCTCGTTGTACGCGGGGATCACGCACCCGATGCTCGGGCGGTAGTCCGGCAGCGCCTCCAGGTCGTCGAGGACCGAGGCGGCCAGCTCGGGGTCGTGGCGGCGGGTGTAGCGGGCGCGGTCGGCGGCGGCCGACGTGGTGGGGACGGTTCGGGTGGCCTCGGAGGGGCGGCTGGCGGACACGGCGTGCTCCTGATCGTTCGGGTCGATGCGGTTGCAACGAGTCTCCGATCCGCCGCTCTGGGCCGGCGCTACCATGGCGCAACAGATCCTCAAGATCTGCTCTGGTGTGGGGAGCGAGGCGGCGATGACGGTCCGGTGGGGAACGAGTCGGTGGGGAACGGGTCGGCGGCGGGGAGCGCTCGCGGTGGCGGTGGCGATCGTGTCGCTGCTCGCGCTGTCCGCGTGCGGGACACCTCCGTGGGAGGTCGCGGCGTCGGCGTCGAGCTCGCCGCGGGCCGGCGGGACGACGGCCGGGACGCCGCGGCCGACTCCGTCCTCGAGCGCGGGAGCCGTCGGCGGCGACCTCGCGTCCGGGGCAGCGAGCAGGACGCTCCGGGCCGGCGACCTGACCGTGGACGTCCGGTACTGGTCGACCCTGCCGATGGACGACTGGACCCCGGGTGCCGACAAGCCACTGTCGATGTCGGTGACGACCCGATCGTCGGGCGGCGTCGGCGAGGTCCGGCTCGTGCGCGCCGCGGTCGACGTCTCGTACCGGTCCCGCTCCGGAGCCGACGTCGCCGAGGTCCCACCGCCTGCCGCGCAGGGGAACGGGCAGGGCTACGCCGTCGCGGCACCGCAGTCGTGGTCGGGAACGTTCGTCCTGGGTGCGGCGCCGGCCGGGGCTGCACGGCTCCGAGCGATCGTGACACTGGTGTTCGCCGAGACGTCGACCGGGCCCACCGCGCAGCAGACCGCGACGGACACGCTGTCGATCGACCTCGCTCCGGCCCGGTGAGGTCCTGCCGACCGGGTCAGCCGGCGGTCGGCTCGTCCGCTCCGAGGTCGTCGAGGCCGTAGCCGCGATCGTCGGTCGACGTGGTCCGCCACGTCGCCGTCGGTACGGTCGGGACGTGCTCGGGAGACTCGGCGACGAGGATGCTCTCCACCTGTGCCCGCCACGCGGTCAGGTCGCACTCCTCCTGCCGCACCAGCGCCACGACGCGGTCGTGGTCCTCCGTCCAGAGCGGTGCGTCCGGCGGGACGACCTCCAGGAGCGCCCGTGCGAGCACCGTCCTCGCGGACTCAACGACGTCGGGGCCGAAGGCCGTCCCGAGCCGGGATGCGTCCCCGACGGTGACCGCCAGCCGGACCACCGAGACCTGGTGGAAGTCGGCGCGCTCGAGCATCCTCGTCGCGGCCGGCATCGCCTCGGCACGCTGCGGGACCGCGAACGCGGCCGACACGGTCCGACCTGGCCGGACCCGGAGCACCGTGCACAGCAGACCGACCGCGAGCAGGACCACGAGCCAGACCACGAGGACCCTGGTCGCAGCACCGGCGAGGAGCGCAGCGCCGATCAGCACGAGGAACGCGCCGACGATGGTCACCGCGGCGTCGAGGGCTCCCCGTGGCACCTCCGGGCGTCCGGTCCGGGACCGCCGCGACACCGCGACGTCCACGAGGAGCACCAGCCCGCCGCCGATCAGCGTCCAGAAGAGGGCGGGGTTCACGTGGTGGCCGCCGTCCGGTCGGGGCCGGCCGCGGGGATCGTCATCGTCGCCGTGGTCCCTTCGCCGAGCACGCTGAGGACCGTGAGGTCGCCTCCGTGGCGGCGGACGATCTGTCGACAGATCGCGAGGCCGAGGCCGGTCCCGTGGATGCCCGTGCTGCGGACGCTCTCCGCGCGGAAGAAGCGCTCGAAGAGGTGGTCCTGGTCCGCCTCCGCGATGCCGATGCCGTCGTCGCGCACGATGAGCCAGACCAGGTCACCCACGGCGTGCGCCCCGATCTCGACCCAGCCACCCTCGTGGTTGTACTTCACGGCGTTGCTGACGAGGTTGTCGACGACCTGCCGGAGCCGGAAGGCATCGGCCACCGCTCGGACCGGAGCGTCGCGCGGACCGGTCCGGAGCGAGACGCCTGCGGCGCTCGCGGCCGGCGCCGCTGCCTCGAGCGCGGCGTCGACCACCTCGAGCAGGTCGCACGGTGCGAGCACCAGGTCGACGCGCTCTTCCCGTGCAGCCTCGAGGATGCCGCCGACGAGCTCGACGAGGCGTTCGGCGTTGCGCGAGGCCACATCGAGCAGACGTTCGGCGTCCGGGGGCAGCCCCTCGACCTCGCGGGCGAGCTCCACCGAGCCGAGGACCGCGGTGGTCGGGGTGCGGAGTTCGTGCGACACCGATGCGACCAGGTCGTCGCGGGCCTCGATCGCCCGCCGTTCCGCGGTGACGTCACGCGCGACGAGCACGCCGCCACCGCCGCCCTCGTCCGGGAGCAGTCGTGTGCTGACCGTGTACGTCCGCGCCGTCCCGTCGTCCCGCCGCACCGGCACGAGTTCTTCCTCGAGCTCGGTGCCGTCGAGCGTCCGACGGACCAGGGAGTCACCGCCCGTCGCGGTGTGGTCCGCGAGGTCGTCGAGCGCGGCGCCGCCCCGGGCAGCGTTCGTGACCGTGGTGCGGCCGTCCGCGTCGAAGGCGAGCACGTCGAAGTCCACCGAGTCCAGGACGGCGCGGACCAGTTCCTCCCGCGCGGTCACCTCGCTCAGCCGGCGCCGCAGCAGGACGGCCTGGTCGTGCAGCAGTTCCTGGCGGGCCCGGCCGCGCCGCGCGAGCGCTGCGGCGGTGCCGCTCACCGCGGCGATGACGAGGGGGAGCGAGACCAGGCGCGCCGTGTCCGCGGCGTCGATCGTCGACCACTCACCCGGCGCCCCCACCCAGAGCAACCCGACCGCGACCGCGGTCGTGGCCCCCGCACCAGCGAACCCGAAGGCGTACCCGGACCAGAGGGCCGGGAGGGCGAAGAGCGCGCTGACCCCGACCGACGGGACGTCCCCCCGGATGAACGCGATGGCGGCGACGTCGACGGCGAGCACGGCGGCGAACCACCGTGGGTCGACCGTCGCCGGCACCGCCGCCGTCACCGCGAGGGCCAGCAGCGGCAGGGCGGTGCCGATCACGGCGAGGACCCCGATCGATCCGCGGTCCACGACGAGCACGAAGGCGACGACGGGCGTGATGCCCGCGACCACGGCGAGTTGGTTGCGGAACGCGCGCACTCCCGCCTGTTCGTCCCGGTCCACGCGCATCCCCATGTGCACATGCTGTCATCCACTCGGCGTGACGGCCGAGGAATCTCGGGGAACGAGCGGACGGAGCGGCCCACGCCCCTCAGGAACGCAGCGGTGTACACCGGAGCGGGACAGCTCCGGTGCGCGCCTGACGGCGAGCCGACGGCGGACGGGAGGCGCGGTGCGGGCCGGCACCGTCCCTCCAGGCACGGCCGTCACCCCGCTGGCGCGGTGCGCCGGTACCGGCTGGTGGGGCCCACCTCCAGGCACGGCCGTCACCCCGCTGGCGCGGTGCGCCGGTACCATCCAGATCTGGACAGCCTTTCCGGTTGCGCGTACCGTGCGAACCGGACACGCTTTCCGGCTGCCCGCAGCTCGGCACCGTCGGTCCCGGCGGAGGATGGAGACGCCCGTGGAGTTCCGCACCCTGGGTGGATCGGGCATCAGCGTCAGCCACCTGACGCTCGGCGCGATGATGTTCGGCAGCATCGGCAACGCCGACCTCGACGCGTGCCGTGCGATCGTGCACCGCGCACTCGACGCCGGCATCACCACCATCAACACCGCCGACGGGTACTCCGCGGGCGAGTCGGAGACGGTCATCGGGCGGGCGCTCGAGGGCGGTCGTCGCGACGAGGTCGTCCTCACCGTGAAGACCGGCGTCTCACCGGACGGGAACCCGAACCACGGCGGCGGCTCCCGGCGCTTCCTGACCTCGGCGATCGAGGGGTCGCTCCGCCGGCTCCGCACCGACCGCATCGACGTCTACGAACTCGGGGTGCCCGACCCGCACACTGACCTCGACGAGACCCTCGCCGCGCTCACCGACCTGGTCCGCGCCGGCAAGGTCCGCTCGTTCGGCACGTCGAAGATGCCGCCCTCGCGGATGGTGGAGGCACGCTCGATCGCCGAACGTCGGGGACACGGTGTGTTCCGCGTCGCCGAGGAGCCGTACTCGATGCTGAACCGTGCGGTCGAGTACGACCTGCTGCCCACCGCGCACCGCCTCGGGATCGGGGTCCTGGCGTTCGGGGCGCTCTCGGGCGGATGGCTCTCGGGGCGCTACCGGTCGGGTCGGGACGCCGGAGTCCCCGGTTCGGCCGTCCGGGCGCGTGGCGGGCGCATGGATGCGGACTCGGCCGAGAACGCCGCGAAGTTCCGGGCCGCCGATGCACTCGGTGCCCTGGCCGACGAGGTGGGGCTCACGCTGCCGCAGCTCGCGATCGCCTTCGTGGCCCAGCACCCCGCGGTGAGTTCCGTGGTCATCGGGCCGCGGACGATGGAGCAGCTCGAGGGATGCCTCGCGGCCGAACACGTCACGCTCTCCCCGGAGGTACTGGACCGGATCGACGAGATCGTCCCCGCCGGGGTCTCGATCACCGTCCGCGACACGATGTGGGCGATCGGGTCGGACGGTCTCGACGCGAGGCACCGCCGCCGCTCGATGCGGTAGGTTCCTGCCATCGGGCGCGAGTCGGAAGCGAGGCAGCGGATGGCGCAGGGGCATCGGTCGCCACCCACCATGAGCGACGTCGCGGCCGTCGCGGGCGTCTCGAAGAAGACCGTCTCGAACGTCCTGGCCGGCTACGAGCACGTCTCCGCCCGCACCCACGACCGGGTGATGGCCGCGGTCGACGAGCTCGGCTACGAGATGAACGTGTCGGCACGGAACTTCCGTGCCGGTCGGTCGCGCGTGCTCGGCCTCGCGGTCCCGGAGCTCCGGCAGGCGTACTTCGCCGAGCTCGCCGACGCGGTGATCCGGGCTGCGGGGGCGCACGGCTACACGGTGCTCATCGAGCAGACGGCGAGCGGTGCCCGTGAGACGGACGCGATCACCCGGATGCGGGAGCACTCGATCGACGGGATCATCTACAGTCCGCTGGCCGTGCGTCCGAGCGACGCCGCCGCGCTCGAGGTGAAGTTCCCGCTCGTCGTCCTCGGCGAGCCGATCCCGGGCAGTGCGGCGACCTTCATCGCGATGTCGAACGCGGACGCGCTGCAGGACGCCACGCGGCACCTGCTCGACGAAGGGCGGCGCGCCATCGCGTTCATCGGGTCCGACCCCACGGGGCCCGTGCGGACCGCGGAGGAGCGGCTCCGTGGCTACCGCGAGGCGCTGGCGGAGCGCGGTGTCCCGTTCCGGTCGGAACGGATCGTGCCCACGGCGCTCTGGCACCGGGCCGACGGGGCGGCCGCGGCCCGGCAGCTGCTGGAGTCGGGCACGGAGGTCGACGCGGTGGTCTGCTGCAACGACGCGCTGGCGCTCGGGGCGATGAGTGCGCTGCAGCTCGCCGGTCGGACGGTCCCGGACGACGTCGCCGTGGTGGGCTTCGACGACATCGAGGAGTCCGCGTACGCGACCCCGGCACTGACGACGGTGTCGGCGGACCTGGACCGGGTCGCAGCGACCGCGGTCGGGATGCTCGTCGGCCAGCTCGAGGACGACGAGCACCCATCGCCGGGCGTCGTCCGGTCGCCGCACCGGCTGGTGGTGCGGGCGTCGTCGACGTCGGGTGCACCGATGCGCGCGGTCTCGGCGTAGCAACGCTTGACGCTGTCTCCGAGGAGGGCTACTGTCCAGATTTACACCGGTGTAAATCTGGTGCAGACGAGGTCCCGCACATCGCCGTGCGGGACGGATGGCAGGTGTTCAATGAAGAAGCACATCGCGGTCGTCGCGCTCGCAGCAGCGGTGGCGGTCACCCTCGCCGGGTGCGCCGGCTCTCCCGGCTCGTCCGCGAACGCGCACGTCGACCTGACCTTCTGGCACGGGTACACCGAAGCGGACGGCAAGGTCCTCGACCAGATCGTCAAGGACTTCAACGCGTCGCAGAGCAAGGTCACGATCACCACCCAGACGAAGACGTGGGCGGTCATCGACGACACCATGCTCCCGGCGCTGTCGGCGGGCAAGGGGCCGGACATCGTCGCGATGACCTCGGACCGACTGCCCGTGTACGCCGAGAAGAAGGCGCTCGTCGACCTCGGCGACTTCTACGCGAAGGACTCCAGCAACACGGCCGCACTCAAGGAGCAGGCCGTCGCGATGGAGACCGTGCAGGGGACGGAGTACGGCGTGCCGAGCGGCTTCGTCCCACTGTCCGTGATCTACAACAAGAAGCTCTTCGCGGACGCCGGGATCAGCTCGTTCCCGACCACCTGGGACGAGTGGGTGGCCGACGCGAAGAAGCTCACCAAGGACACGAACGGCGACGGGACGCCCGAGCAGTACGGCCTCGTCCTCCCCGACCACCAGACCGTCGGCAACGGGATCTGGCCGAGCCTCTTCGCGGGCAACGGCGGTTCGATCACGAACGCCGCCGGCACGAAGTCGACCATCGACTCCGCCGCCAACGAGGCGACGCTCGAGTACTGGTCGAAGGCCGTCCGGGACGACAAGATCTCGCCCACCGGGGTCGACGGCATCGCGGCCGACAAGCTCTTCACCGCCGGGAAGACCGCGATGGAGATCGGCGGACCGTGGATGGCCGGGGTCGCCAAGGCATCGGGGATCGACTACGGGATCGCCGCGATCCCCGCCGGCCCGAAGGCGCAGGTCGCCTCGGCCATCGGGATCTCGCTCGGGGTCACCGCGCAGACCGACGACCAGCAGCGCGCCGCGGCGGAACAGTTCCTCAGCTACTTCAACGAGAAGTCGGTGGCGACGAAGTGGGCGCTGGGCTCCGGCTGGCCACCGCTCCGCACCGACGTCTCCGCTGCCGACGTCGACGCCAACCCGACCGTGGCGACGCTGACCGGATTGCCGGGGAAGACCGTCCCACTCCTGCCCGGCGTCGTCGACAGCGGCGACGTGCTCACCGCGATCGACACCGCGACGCAGAAGTCCCTCGCCGGCGGCGACCCGGCGGCACTGCTCGCGACCGCCGGTTCCTCGATCCAGTCCGCGCTCCGGTAACGGGAGGCGACCATGACCACCCAGCAACTCGGCCGACGGCGCCGGTACCGACCACCGACGCCGCTCGGCGGACGGACGCCCCTCGGCGGGAGCTTCCGCCGCCGCGCCACCGTCGTCGGCTTCCTCGCGCCCGCGATCGTGATCCTCGGCGCGTTCGTCCTCTGGCCGATGCTCTCGGCGCTGCGGCTCTCGTTCACCGACGCGAGCGGCTTCGGGAGGCCGTCGTTCGTCGGTCTGGCGAACTACGTCCGTGTGTTCAGCGACCCCGACGTGCTCCGGTCGATCGGCAACACGGCGCTGTACGCGGTCCTGTTCACGCCGGTGGCGATCGCCGTCGCGCTCGTGCTCGCGCTCGCACTCAACCACCCGGCGCTCCCGTTCCGCGGGTTCTTCCGGTCGGCGCTCTTCCTGCCCTTCATCGTGTCCCTGGCCGTCGCCGCCTTCGCGTGGTCGTACCTGCTGGACCCGCAGATCGGCCTGCTCAACCACTGGCTCCAGGTCGTCGGCATCCGGCTCGGCAACGTCCTGCAGGACCCGACGCTCGCCATGCCGACCGTCGTGCTCGTGGCGGTGTGGAAGAGCTTCGGCTTCTACATGGTGATCTTCCTCGCCGGGCTGCAGGAGATCCCCACCAGCCTGTACGAGGCGGCGCAACTCGACGGTGCGAACGGTCGCCAGCGCTTCGCGAACGTCACCTTCCCGATGCTCAGCAACACGATGGCGTTCGTCGTCATCGTCGCGCTCATCGCCGCACTCCAGGCGTTCGACCAGATCTACGTGCTCACCGGCGGCGGACCCTACCGCTCGACCGAGACCATCGTCATGCAGGTGTACCAGTCCGGGTTCAAGGACCTCGACCTCGGCTTCGCGTCGGCGCTCGCCTACGTGCTGCTCATCGCGACCCTGCTGCTCAGCCTCGTGCAGTTCCTGTTCTTCGGGAAGCGCGGAGAGGACACCACGTCATGACCGCGCTCGCCCGCCCGGTGGCCGCCGCCCGCAGCCGGACGGCCGCACGGCGCCCACCGTCGTCCCGGTGGATCGGCTTCGTCGCCGTCCTCGTCGTCACCGCCGCCGTGCTGCTGCCGGTCGCGATCATCGTGCTCACGGCCTTCAAACCGGCGAGCGAGGTGAACGCCTACCCGCCGACCCTCTTCCCGCACACGTGGACGCTCGACAACTTCCGGGCGATCTTCACGCAGCTGCCGTTCGCGCGGCTGATCCTCAACAGCTTCGCGTTCGCGGGTGGTGTCACGGCGTTCGCGCTGGCGTTCGACGCGCTCGCCGCCTACGCCCTGGCCCGGCTCGACTTCCGCGGCAGCAAGGTCCTCCTCATCGTGATCATCGCGAGCCTGATGATCCCGTTCCAGGCGACCCTGATCCCGATCTACCAGCTGGTGTCCGACCTCGGGTGGGTGAACACCTTCGCGGGTCTCATCGCGCCGCGGGCCGCCGACGCCTTCGGGATCTTCTTCCTGCGGCAGTTCTTCGTGTCGCTGCCGCGCGACCTCGACAACGCGGCCCGGATCGACGGCGCGTCCGAGTGGCGCATCTTCCGGAGCATCATCCTGCCGAACGCGGTCCCCGCCCTGCTCACCCTCGGCATCTTCACCTTCGTCAACAACTGGAACGACCTGCTCTGGCCGCTGGTCTTCACCACCGACCAGGACATGGGGACCATCACCTCCGGGCTGACCCTGCTCACCGGGCCCGGCGGCATCATCCCGCAGGGCGTGATGATGGCCGGCGCCCTCATCGCCGTACTGCCGCTCGCCGTGATGTTCCTGCTCGTGCAACGCCGCTTCATCGAGAGCGTCGCCAGCACCGGGCTCAAGTGACGACCACGCCGACCCGTCGCCGCGCGGGCACGACGACCACGACGACCACGAAACGAGACACGATGCACTGGTCCGACGACGGACGCCTGCACTTCGCCCTGGGCATCGAGGACACCTTCGTCCCGCAGGGGCGGCCGGGCGAGCGTCCCATCGACGAGTACGAGCTCACCGACCACTACCGGCAGTACGCCGCCGACCTCGGCCTCGCCGTGGACGTCGGCGCCGAACTCCTGCGCTGGGGCGTGCCGTGGTACCGCGTCGCACCCGCGCCCGGCGTCTGGGACTGGTCGTGGGTGGACGGCGTCATGCAGCGCTTCCGCGAGACCGGGCTGCGGCCCGTCGTCGACCTCCTGCACTACGGCACGCCGCTCTGGCTCGCGGGGGAGTTCGCGAACCCGGACTACCCGGCGCACGTCACCGAGTACGCCGCCCGGTTCGCCGCCCGGTACGGCGACGTCGCGACGGACTACACGCCGGTCAACGAGCCGGTCGTCCACGCGCTCTTCTCGGGTGAGTACGGCTACTGGCCGCCGTACCTGACCGGGGCCGAGGGGTCGGCGAGGATCGCCGCGGCGCTCGCGAAGGGGTTCGTGACGACGCAGCACGCCGTCGCGCGGGAGCTCGGCCCGGCCGCGCGGTTCGTGCACGTGGAGGCGGGCATCCGGTACACCGGGGCCGTGGACGCGCCGGAGCACCGGGAGACGGTGGCGCGGCTGCAGGCGCAGGCGTTCCTCGTCGAGGACCTCGTCACCGGTGGCGTCGACGACGCGCACCCGCTCGTCGGGCGGCTCCGGTCCGGCGGTGTCACCGACGCGGACCTCGACTGGTTTCACGAGCACGCCGTCCGGCCGGACGTGATGGGCGTCAACTACTACCCGCTGCACTCGACCGAGGTCTTCGAGCGCGGCGTGCACCACTCGGGCGGGTTCGCGGACCCTCGCCCGTACGAGGACACCGGGACCGAGGGGCTCCGCGACGTCCTCCGCACCTACGCGGAACGGTACGGCGCCCCGGTGATGCTCACCGAGACCTGCGTCACGGGGTCGGTGGGCGAGCGGGTCGCGTGGCTCGACGAATCGGTCGCGGCGGTGCACGACCTCCGTGCCGAGGGCGTCCCGGTCGTCGGCTACACCTGGTGGCCGCTGTTCGACATGTACGAGTGGACCTGGCGGTACACGGACGCGCCCCGGCAGGAGCACCTGCTCACGATGGGCCTCTTCGACCTCGTCGAGGACGGCGACGGCGGCCTCGACCGCCGTCGCAACCCGGTCGCTGACGCCTACGCCGCGCACGCGCGGCGGGCACGAGCCGAGGGAGCGGCCCTGACAGCGACCAGCTGACGGCCGGGAGGCACGGTGCGGGTCGGCACCGCGCCTCCCGTCCGTCGCCACGCACCCACTGCACGACGCACCTCCAACCGAACGGAGCACCATGTCCCTCCACACCGGCGCCGTCCCGGCGCCCCGTCGTCGCCGAGCGCTCACGCTCGTCGTCACCGCCGCAGCAGCCGCGGCGGCCCTCGTCGCCGGACTCGCCGGCCCCGCACCCGCGCACACGGTCACCACGGGCAACGGCGCCCTCGTCTACTCGCCCGCCGCGGGCAGCTCCTTCAACCCAGAGGGCGGCCGGGCCGCCGGCACCACCTACGCGAAGAACGTCGTGCTGAAGAACAGCGGGTCGGCGAACGGCCAGCAGTTCGTCACGTTCGACCAGCTGGTGCTCGAGAACGGCGTCCAGGTCTACCCGATCTACCGGAGCACCGACAACGGGACGTCCTGGAGCCGCGTCGCCACGGTGACGCCGAGCACGCAGTTCCCGACGCTCACGCGGACCGCACAGCCGTCCCTCTACGAGACGCCGATCCAGCTCGGCAGCATGCCGGCGGGGACCCTGCTGCTGAGCGGCATGATCATGCCCGCCGACCGGTCGAGCAGCCGACTCGTGATGTACAAGAGCCTCGACCACGGCCTGACCTGGTCCTTCGTCAGCACCGTCGACACCGGCGGACCGGCCACCTACGACCCGAGTCCGACGTCGACCACCTCGACGGTCTGGGAACCCTCGCTGGCCGTCGATGCGAACGGTGGCCTGGTCACGTACTTCTCCGACGAACGGCAGAAGGCGAACGGGGTGCTGCAGGCCGTGAGCTACCGGCGCTCGACGGACGGTGGACTGACGTGGGGCGGTGAGGTGAACGTCTCCGCTCCGACCAACCGGAGCGACCGCCCGGGCATGATCACGGTGACCCGGATCCCGAACGGCGACTACGTGGCGACCTTCGAGGTCGTGAACCGCCCGAGCCGGACGAACAACACGGCGCCCGTGTACTACAAGGTCTCGCCGGACGGGCTGAACTGGAGCCCGGAGACCAGCATCGGGACGAAGATCGCGCTGCCGGACGGACGCGGCATCGGTTCGTCGCCCGAGGTCCGCTGGGTGCCGACGGCCGGGAACGCCAACGGCATGATCGTCGTGTCGTCGAAGTGGTCGCTGGACAGCGCGGGCAACATCGACGGCGGTCAGGACTTCGTCGTGAACCGGAACCAGGGCTCCGGGGCGTGGGAACAGCTGCCGTACGCGGTGACCTACGACGCCCGCGACACCGAGGGTGGCACGTTCAGCGGCTTCGCCCAGGGCTTCGACTCGAGCGCCGACGGCAAGACGCTCTACCAGGCGACGAACGTCGAGAACCCCACCACCACGTACAACGACGTCCGGGTCGGCTCGATCCCGATCAACGCCCAGCGGTACGAGGCCGAGTCCGCGGTGCGGAACGACACGAGCACGGTGACGCAGCCGGACGCCGTCGGCGGCGCGAAGGTGGGGAACATCAACGACCCGACGAGTTCGGTGCAGTTCACGGTGCAGGCGGCGACAGCGGGGACCTACACCGTCAACGTCCGGTACGACAACGGCACCGGCGCGACGAGCACGCACGCGCTCGCCGTCAACGGTCTGTCCGCCGGCTCCGTCGCGTACGCGCCGACGGTGAACTGGGGACGGTTCGGCTGGGCGCAGAAGACCGTCACGCTGCGAGCCGGAGCGAACACGCTCACCTTCACCAAGGGCACCGGGTTCGCCGAGCTCGACCAGATCCAGGTGTTCCAGCCCTGACGCGCGCGTTCGCGACCGCCCCGGCCGTGCTGCAAGATGAGGTCCATGGCTGACGACGGACCCGGGGCGACGCGACGGCCGACGATGCGGGACGTGGCGGACCGTGCCGCGGTGTCGAAGTCGCTCGTGTCCCTGGCGTTCAGCGCCCCGGACGCGGTCAGCCCGCACCGGCTCGCGCGCATCCTCGACGCGGCCGAAGCCCTCGGGTTCCGGCCGAACCGGGTCGCGCGCTCGCTGAACGGCCTGCGGGACGACTTCGTCGGGATCCTCGTCGCGGACTCCCGCAACCCGGTGTTCGCCGAGGTCGTCGACGCGGCGCGGGCGACCCTGGCCGCCGGCGGTCGGCTCGGGCTCGTCACGAGTGCGGTCCTGCCGGGGTCGGGCGACGGCGCGGCGGGTGCCGGCACGGCGGCCACGCGTGCCGACGTCCGGCGGCTCGACACCGAGGTCGTCGCGATGCTCGGCGACCTGCAGCCCTCCGGACTCGTCGTCGTCGGGTCGGTGCCGGACGTGGACCGCGTGGTCGCGGCGATGGGAGCCGCCCGGGTCGTCTTCGCCAGCACCCGCCCCGAGCACCCCCTCGGCGCGGCCACGGTCCGGGGCGACGACGAGGTCGGTCTCCGCCTCGTGGTGGACCACCTCACCGCGATCGGGCACCGCCGCATCGGGCACGTCGGGGGTGCCGGGGGTCGCGTCGCCGTCGACCGGGCGGCGGCGTTCTCGGCGGCGGTGGCGGAGCGTGGCCTCGATGGCACGCTGGTGGCCGAGGGCGACTTCACCGAGGCCGCCGGGTTCCGTGCCGCGGGGGAGCTGCTCGACCGCGCGGACCCGCCGACCGCCATCACCGCGGTCAACGACCTGGCGGCGCTCGGGGTGGTCGCGGCAGTCCGGCAGCGCGGGCTCGCCGACCGGGTGGCGGTGACCGGGTACGACAACACGTTCCTGGCGGCGCTGGGGGCGGTCGACCTGACCTCGGTGGACCCGGACAACGCGACGATCGGCCGACGCGCCGCCGAGGTGCTGCTGTCCGACGCCGATCCGGGTGAGGTCCTGGTGACGCCGTCGCTGCGGATCCGGTCGTCCTCCGTGCCCCGCTCGGGCTGAGGCCGTCGACCGCGCACACCGTGCTTGACAGCGGGCGCCGGCACGCTCATCATTGAACCGGTCCAACGATTTGGACCGGTTCAAGAACCAGGCGAAGGAGCCCCCGTGACCGAGCAGAACGCACCCCGGACCGTCGGCGTCGGTCTCATCAGCGTCGGGTGGATGGGGCGCCTGCACTCGCGCTCCTACGCCCTCCTCCCGCTGCTGTACCCGGAGCTCGGTATCCGCCCCCGGCTCGTCGCGGCAGCCGACGTCGCCGCGGCCGGCCGTGACTACGCCAAGGACGTGCTCGGCTACGAGAAGGTCGTCTCGGACTACCGCGAGGTCCTGGCCGACCCCGAGGTCGACGTCGTCTCGATCTGCGCACCGAACTCGCTGCACGCCGAGATCGGCGTCGCCGCGGCCGAGGCCGGCAAGCCGTTCTGGATCGAGAAGCCCGTCGGTCGCGGTGCCGGGGAGACCGAGGCCGTCGCCGCTGCTGCCGACGCCGCGGGGGTCGCGACGACCATCGGCTTCAACTACCGGCACGTCCCGGCCGTGCAGCACGCCCGGCAGCTCGTGCTCGAGGGCGCGCTCGGTCGGATCACGAACGTCCGGGGGCGGTTCTTCGGCGGGTTCTCGTCGAACCCGGAGGACCCGCTGACCTGGCGCTTCGTCCGGGCCACCTCGGGCAGCGGTGTCCTCGGCGACCTGATGGGGCACCTGGTCGACCTCATGCACTACGTGCTCGGCCCGATCGGCTCGATCTCCGCGGCGACGGGCACGTACCTCACCGAGCGACCGGGCCTGCCGGGCACGCCGGACGAGGGATCGCTCCTGCCCGTCGAGAACGAGGACTACGCGACCATGCTCGCCCGCTTCGACGAGTCCGCCGTCGGCGCGGGGGCGCTCGGCAACCTCGAGGCGTCGCGCATCGCGGTCGGCCCGCGTTCCGAGTACACGTTCGAGGTCTTCGGGACGGAGGGTTCGCTCCGCTGGGACTTCGAGCGCCTGAACGAGCTCGAGGTCGCCCTCGCCCGGACCGGTCCGCACGTCGGCTACACCCGTGCCTTCGCGGACGGGTACTTCCCGGACTACTCCCGCTTCCAGCCGAGCGCGGGCACGAGCATGGGCTACGACGACCTCAAGGTCATCGAGGCCGCGAAGTTCCTCACCGCGGCGACCGGTGGTGCGGCGACGGGGTCGAACATCCACGACGCGGTGACCTCGGCGCGGGTGCTCGACGCCGCGGAGGAGTCCGCCGTCTCCGGCCGATGGGTCGACCTGCCGAGCGAGCCCGGGACCACGGCGAACGTCCGCTCCGCGCGCTGACGCCGCGGCGCAGAACGGACATCCGGACAAGCCCGCGCCCGCGCTGTACGTTCACGGTGAGGTCGCTGAACGTGACCACGTCAGAAGGAGCAGCACATGGCAAGCACCACGGGTCGTCCGACCTCCGTCACCGTCTCGTTCGTCATCTGGCTGGTGGTGGTCCTCGCGAACATCATCCAGGGGATCATCAGCCTGGTCTCCGGTGGTGGCAGCAGCGCCGCCGCCCAGAGCGTGGGGACGGCACCGCTCGTCGCGGGTGCGATCTTCGCGTTCATCCTCGCGATCATCGAGCTCATCATCGTCTTCAAGATGCGTGACGGCCGCAACTGGGCGCGCATCGTCCTGCTCGTCCTGGCGATCCTGCAGGTCATCGGCGTCGGCGTGGGCGCGGCTTCCGGCGGCAACGCCTTCGGCTGGATCGGTGCCGTCGCGGTCATCGTCGCGACCGTCCTGATGTTCGTCGGTGGCGCGAACGGCTACTTCCGTCGTCGCTGACGATGCTCGCCCGACGCGCGACGCGACCGGGTGACGGACGGGAGGCGCGGTGCCGGACGGCACCGCGCCTCCCGTCCGTTCCGGGGTCGCGACCACCCCGCCGAAGCGACAGTCCGTGGTCGGGTCGACTCGTCGGCGTCGCGAAGGCGACAGATCTCCGCTGAAGGTCAGCGGAGATCTGTCGCTTCCCCGTGCGCTCGACACGGGAAGATGGGGTGTGACCTCCGCGCAGACGATCCTCGACAGCCTCGTCCGCGGTGCCGAGGAGACCGGCTTCGGTGCGCACGCACTGCACGTCCGGGCCGGTGACGCCGTGGCCGAGCACCACTGGTCGCCGGACGTCCGGCGCGAGGTGCACTCGATCGCCAAGGGCGTCTGCGTGCTCGCGACCGGCATCGCGGCCGACGACGGCCTGGTCGACGTCGACGCCCCCGTCAGCACGTCCCTGCCCGGCTGGACGTTCGGGGCCGGGACCGACGCCGTGACGCTCCGGCACCTGCTCACGATGACGAGCGGCGTGGACATGCCGTGGTCCGAGACCGAACTGACCGACTGGCCGGACCTGGCGGCGGAGTTCCTCCGGCGGCCGTCGCGGGGGAGGGTGTTCCAGTACGCGAACGCGAGCACGTACACGGCGATGCGGGTCCTCGAGACGCGGGTCGGCGACGTCGGGGAGTTCGTGTCGCGGCGGCTGTTCGACCCGCTCGGGATCGACGACGTCGTCTGGCAGCGGTGCTCGAACGGGTTCGTCGCCGGCGGCGCGGGCATCGCGCTCCGCACCGAGGAGCTCGCGCGGTTCGGCCGACTCGTCCGTGATCGCGGGGTGTCCGCCGGGCAGCGGATCGTCGGGGCACGGTGGTGCGACGCGATGCACGGCGACTGGGTGGAACGGGACGGGGCCGGACCCGGGTACGAGCGGTACGCGATGGCCGGGTGGGGCGGACCCGGGCGTCTCTGGCGGCTGCACGGGGCGTACGGCCAGATGCTGCTGTTCGGCGGCGGCACCTGCGGCGGCACCGGCGGGGACGTCGTCGTCACCGTCACGGCGGACGACCACGTCGGCGCGGACGCGTTCGCGGCACTCGTGGCCCGGGAACTCGAGGGGCCGCTGCGCACGACTCGGGCATGATGTGCGCAGCCTGCGAGCGGGTGGGGCCGGGCGGTGCGAGGATGAACGGCGGCCCTCGCCCCGATGGCCGGAGACGGAAGTGACGAGCGTGACCGAGACCCGCTCCGCGACACCGACGACCGAGACCACCGACGACGGTGGCCACGGCACGGTCAAGAAGGGTGCCGCCGTCCTGGCACTCGCCGCCCTCGGGGTGGTGTTCGGCGACATCGGCACCAGTCCGCTGTACGCGCTCCGGACGGTGTTCACCATCGACGACGGGCTCGTGAAGGCGAACCAGGAGGACGTCTACGGGGTCATCTCGATGATGTTCTGGAGCATCACGCTCATCGTGTCGATCAAGTACGTCCTCGTGCTCATGCGCGCCGACAACGACGGCGAGGGCGGGGTGATGGCGCTCGCGGCCCTGGCACGCCGGCTGTACGCGAAGCGGCGCGGCGGGGCCGTGATCTTCCTGGTCATCGGGATCGTCGGCGTCTCACTGTTCTACGGCGACTCCGTGATCACGCCGGCCGTCTCGGTGCTCTCCGCGGTCGAGGGCCTCGGGACCGCCGCTCCCGCCGTCGGGCACCTGATCGTGCCGATCGCAGCGGTCATCCTCGTGCTGCTCTTCGCCGGGCAGCGTTTCGGCACCGGCAAGGTCGGCAACCTCTTCGGCCCCGTGATGCTGCTCTGGTTCGTCGTCATCGCGGTGGCCGGCATCCCGCACATCGTCGCCCACCCGGGGGTCCTGCAGGGGCTGTCACCGACGTGGGCGATCGCCTTCACCTTCGCGCACCCGTACATCACGTTCGTCGCGATGGGCGCCGTCGTCCTCGTGATCACCGGCGCCGAGGCCCTGTACGCCGACATGGGCCACTTCGGTCGGCCCGCGATCCTCCGGGCGTGGTTCTTCGTGGTCTTCCCCGCGCTGGTCCTGAACTACCTCGGTCAGGCGTCCCTCGTCCTCCAGGACCCGAGTGCGGCGAAGGACCCGTTCTTCCTGCTGTTCCCGGACGCGCTCCAGCTGCCGGTCGTGGTGCTGGCGACCATGGCGACGGTGATCGCCAGCCAGGCCGTGATCTCCGGGGCGTTCTCGCTGACCCGCCAGGCCGTGCAACTCGGACTGCTGCCGCCCCTGACCATCCGGCAGACCTCCCGTCGGGAGAGCGGACAGATCTACCTGCCCGCCGTCAACCTGCTGCTGTTCATCGGCGTCATGGCGATCATGCTCGCGTTCCGCTCCTCGGCGAACCTCGCGACCGCGTACGGGGTGTCCGTGACCGGCGCGCTCGTGGTCGACACGATCCTGCTCCTGCTCGTCGTCCGGCCGCTGTGGCACTGGAAGCCCTGGAAGCTCGTGGTCGCCGCGATCGCGTTCGGCGGCCTGGAGCTGACGTTCCTCGCCGGCAACCTGTCGAAGATCGTGCACGGCGGGTGGGTGCCGCTCCTCATCGCCCTCGCGGTCATCACGGTCATGACGACCTGGCGTCGCGGCCGCGCGCTGGTGCAGGAGGAACGGAAGGAACGCGAGGGGTCGCTCGCCGACTTCATCGAACGCGTCAACGAGGAGCACATCCCGCGGGTGCCGGGGGTCGCGGTGTTCCCGCACCCGAACAAGGAGACGACCCCGCTCGCCCTCCGCGCGAACGTGGACCACAACCACGTGCTGCACCGGACCGTCCTCATCGTGTCCGTGCTCACCGCCAACGTGCCGCACGTCCCGCACGCACGGGCGTTCTTCCGCGACGACCTCGGCTACGAGGACGACGGCATCGACCACATCACGGTCAAGTTCGGGTTCTCGGACGACCAGGACCTCCCGAAGGCCCTGCACGCGGCATGTCTCGCCGAGGTGCTCGACATCGACCCGGACGAGATGGAGCGCGCGTCGTTCTTCATCTCCCGTGGGGCGCTCCGGCCGACGCCGGCCCACCACGGGATGGTCGGGTGGCGGAAGAAGCTGTTCGTCGGGCTCGCGCACAACGCCGCCGACCCGGCGGCGCGCTTCGGGCTGCCGGCGAACCGCACGGTGACGATGGGGAGCGACGTCGAGATCTGACGGTCGGCAGGCCGTCGGTCTGGAGGCGCGTGGCGGCGCCGCCACGCGCCTCCAGACCGTCAGCGGGCCGCGCGGCCCCGCAGCCGCCCGACGCCGAGCACCACGGCGACGACGACGAGCCCGAGCGCCAGCCCGAACACCGCCGACACGGCCGTGTCGACGATCCACGTCACGACCGGCCCGGCCGCCCCGACCGCGTGCTCGACGACGTGCAGCAGGTCCTCCGGCCCGTGCCAGACCGTCTCCGCCAGGTTCACGATCACCAGGTGCCCGCCGACCCAGAGCATCGCGACGGTGCCGACGACGCTGATCACCCGGAACACCGCCGGCATCGCCAGCACGATGCGCGCCCCGGTCCGCCGGGTCCGCCGGGCGGGGTGCTTCATCATCTGCAGCCCGATGTCGTCGACCTTCACCAGGAGCGCGACGGCGCCGTAGACGAGCGCGGTCATGCCGAGGCCGATGACGACCAGCGCACCGAGGGTCAGCCACGTGCCGAGGTCGGGGTCGAGGCTCGCGAGGGCGATGAGCATGATCTCGGTGCTCAGG